>Ga0123352_10021478_pt1 | contig 10286 bp, 4 predicted proteins | sample TergutLab28metaG_FD_89700 | JGI IMG/M metagenome (GOLD analysis project Ga0123352, IMG submission 89700) | Labiotermes labralis P1 segment gut microbial communities from Petit-Saut dam, French Guiana - Lab288 P1 | ecosystem: Host-associated > Arthropoda: Insects > Digestive system > Gut ...
CATGAAATAACTCATCAAATAGGTCGCAAGCTCCTGAGGATGGATGTATTAACATCCGAAACATGATGAGCAATAAATAATGAAATAATAAAGCAACTGACATCAAGTTGGTCTCTCTTTATTCAACTATCATTATGATGCACGGTCCAATAAACATAAGATATATATATATAGTACTTCGTCTCTTGAAAGATCTAGAAAATATTAAGCGTAGCTACTCAGTTGCTAGATATAATGATGTAACTTCTTCAACTCAGAAATAATATTTGCTGAAGGAGAACCAGAGGAAGCTGGGCTGATAAATCTGCTCCCTCTTCCCAATTACATGCAATCATTTCGCAGAAATAAAATCGAAGAATCGGAACGGAGGTGCAGAAAAGTGTCCGCCACCCCGCCACTCTGTCACTCTGCCACTCAGTTGCCGATCCAATCCGCTGCTGATCTAAACACCACCATATTCAAAGGAAAAGAAACTACTGTTGCGAGATGTTTGGGAATGTCCTTAGAGTGAAGGAGAACACATACAGTTGCTTTGGGATGTTACATAAGTTTGCAACTTCGGGCTGCCTGTTCGATTCCATCTGCTGACACATATTTGTCCCTAAGAATCTAAAAGCACTGTAAAATATTATTCGCCATGACGTTGCGCTGAATGTCAAAATATCGCAGTCAGTGTCATGTACACACAATAGACAAAACGTCTAAAATAAAAACAATAGAACGAAATGACAATTACTGGGGTACTGATACGTCCTTAGCCCGACCAGGAAGGAAACAAGCTCGGAAAAATGTCAGGGACGCGCCCGATTTCAACAACATCGAGACGCGAGCTGTCATAAAATTTATTTTCCTGCAAGGCAAGGCGCCGAAGGAAATTCACGCCATTCTGACAGAAACATTAGTTTGTTTCGTTCCTGGTCGGGCTAAGGACTTATCAGCACCCCTGTACAGGCCATGTGTTAAGTACGAAACTTATTACTGAGATGAACTACTTAAAATAACATTATAAAGTTCGATCTGATTTGTACTTCGCGTAGTGTTAGATTATTCAAGGATGAACACAAAGAGGGCTAATTTAATGTTGCTCAACACGGCCTATACATGTCGCCGAATATAACATTTTGTAAACAAGTGCTGTATCAGACGCTCATTTACATGTCTATACGTAGAATAATTAAATTTGTCAGACGTGAATTGCTGTAAGCACGCAATGCGACGTTCATGACCCTTCTAAAGACCAAAACAAATATGCTGAAAAATGATATATCTATTACGAGTGAACGTTAAGCACTTGCTGAGACAAATAAGGGCTCATGACTGAATCTCAAGGACCTTTGAAGAAGTATTTCGGATAAAATTTAATGCTTCATACTGTACGAAATAGAATAGGGAGGGAAGGGCACGGGTAGATTGAGTTACTTTATTGTAGGGGCTGGAGTAACATCGCTGTTGTGAGCGGTTTCCCAAGCCACGTTCCATCGTACTTCCGATAGTAGAAGCACGAAAGTGAAGATATTGGAATGATAAGTAATAGTGACCAGAGACAAGCATGCACCAATTTTATTTTGTGGCCAAAGATGCAACTTATATTTCGGGTAGGTACGCCGGCTGCCGTCAGATGGAGAGTTTTGTATTCTTGTAATAATAACATCACCCTGAAGATGGCCGGAATACCGGCCTAAACATGTTGGTGAGAACACAGTGAATAAAATACATCATACATATTGAAGTGTATTTGTAGGTCATTCCGGATCTGATCAGTGCACCGAGGACGGAACACATTAGAATGTCTCGCAGTATTTTCAAACGTCACTCCTACCTCCACAACACACGTCGAAGTTCCGTTACAAAGACAAACAGGGTACTGTGCTAGTTCCCAGGCTCTCGTATTGCTGCATTTTGTGTCTGCGTTCCTCTGCGACATACCGCCATGTCACTGAGTCATAATAATTCGACATTCCACACTTGTAGATAAGACTGTCACGCTGTCCTGAAATGTCGGGCCCCAAATACCTACCGAAATGGTGCAATGCCCCACAAGACAGGAGATTTAATTTGGTTAATGTGTCGTGGGAAGAAACGGTTACTTTTTCAGAGACCCCCCCAAAAATTTACACATAAACTAAAATAGTGAATTTTTTTTTTAAATTTTGTACTAAGACCAACAAATGCATAATTATTTCACAAATTATCACACTGCTAAATGTTTCGACACTATACTCGACATATCCGTGATATGACACTTATACATCCATTTGATAAAATCCATACTTATTTCAGATTGTATACACAACCACCACACAGACTGAAGAAATGAGAACTATAGCAACAAAAAGATTTTAGCCCATTTTATTGTAAATATGACAATTTTAATGTTTTGAAGATTTATCATATTGAGATTTCAACGACTATAATATACGTGTAAGAACATGCATAAAGCCTATGTGAAACACCTTAATTGTCAATTGTATTACCAACAGCTGCGTTTGAAATACTTGTGTAACTTGGCAAGACATTGATTACAAACCCTCTGAGGATAACTCGATAGTGTCGAAACATGTAGCAGTGTGATAATTTATGAAATAATTGTGCATTTGTTGATCATTGTACAAAATAATAAAAGATGCACGGTACAGGGTATTAAAATAAAAAAAATAATGAAATGTGGTGTTGTTTAACAACAAAACATGAACTGTAGCTACCACGAACTTACAACGTTGTACGATTCTTTGTTTCCTTGTGCGCCGAAGAGCCCATGCTGCGCTGACATCTACGCGTACTACGGAAGTCCATGAGTCATGTTCCAGGCGTGAGGGCCCCACATATGTTTGGTGTCACAAGGTCACTGCAGTAAAGCGGCCATCAGCAACAAATAAATATGCCTATGGGACATTTGTAGAACATCCGGGATTCAGTTAGGAAAGTTTGCACTTGCCATGACAACTTGTTAACGTGCCCCAGGGGGCACGTAACTGAAGGTACAGTACCTTCACGTTTATAACAAGAGACCTCACGATTGTTTACTACGTGCTGAAGTTTTCTTGGTTCCTTGTTCTTGGTGTGAATGCAAACTGGAAATCAGAAAGAATACTGCATTTGCTAATAACTGCTGTTTTAATCCAAAATGATTTTGTAAGAGCACAGTGATTACAGGTACGCGCCGCATAACGACGTTTCGGTCAATATCGGACCGCATATATGACGGTGGTCCCATAAGATTGTGATATTATAATACAATATAATACTATAATATTGTAATAATTACCATTTTGTTACAATTGCCTACAGTATTCAGTACAGTAACATGCTGTACAGGTTCGTAGCCTAGGAGCAATAGGCTATATATAGACTAGGTGTGTAGTACGCTGTACTATCTAGGTTTTTGTAAGTGCACTCTATGACGTGCGCACAACGACGAAATCGCCTAACGACACATTTCTCAGAACGTATCCCCGTCGTTAAGCGACGCATTACTGTATTTTGAATATGTGTCACACATTTCAACATTTAAAAACTTTGTACTTTAGACACACACACACACACACACACACAATATACATATGTGAGTGTGTTTCATATTATTTTCAAAATATGCCGTCCTTATTTCCCTAACAGAATTAAGTGTTTAGTCTTTGTTATACAGATTCGGGTTGTTGCGAGGTGCGAAAATTTCGGAGTTTTTAATGCTAAAACTATTGATACGTGTATATATAACAACCAATGCCACGTACAGATTTAAGTATGCTGTACAGAAGCAAAAAACACGTGTACTGCCTTTGGTACATCCATCAACACTGAGGTGAGTGAAGTCTTGCCGCCCGGTCACGTATGAAACACCCTGTGTAACTTCACGAGCCATTGTGGCAACATGCTCAATGTGACTTCGACCACAGACTTACAACCCATAAAATTCTGTAAGCAACGCGTGTAATATATGTTTTTCCGGTATTGTTTATCAGTAAAATTCTTTTCAAGAGATTGTATCTGCATCTAGTTAGGAGTAAAAGTCGTTAAACCTTTTGAACCAACACGCTGTCATTTCTTTGTGAGCACAATACTGCAGTCACGGAATGCACGTGCACCTATCGACACGTAACACGCCAGCTTGTCTCGCACGACATTTGTCATGCTTGCACAAGAATGTTTTTTTTAAATTTAATTTAATTTCATTTGGTCCTACCACAGTTCAGGAGGGTAGACTGTAGCGTCTAACAGCAGAAATTCTTGTTCAGTCACGGATGATTTCATGTGAGATTTGTAGAGAGGTTTGTTTTGTACGGGCGTTATTTGACGACAGTATCATTTGTTAAAGATTATATAACGTAGGTGACAGGTAAATGAATGCGTACAGGGCAATGATGGAATGACTCTGACAGGAGAAATTGAAGTACTCGGAGGAAACCCTGTCCCATTGTTACTTTGCCCACCACAAATTTCACATAGACTGACCTGTGACCGAATACGGCTTCAGCGGCTGACCGCTTGAGCCATAGCACTATTGATTTCTAGTGAAATACTGGAGGAAGTTCTTTTTCCGAATTTTTTCGGGTTACCCCTGTCATTGTCATTCTACCATTGTACTATATTCACTCAACTATCAACGCCCCCCTGTTATGTCCGACCGTCTGGAGCAGACATCGCATTAGTCCATCCACGTACAGCGCCATGGCCTCTTCTGGGTGCTGGTCTCCCTCAAACGGCGCCTCCATTCCATCCGGGATATCTTTGACGTTTTCTCGACAGAAACGTTCACTGCGTGAGGTTGTCGGTCTCACGTCCAAACCCCAAACAAAGGACCACGGTATCCCCTTTCGGCCGGGTTATCACCTTTGAGCTGTCTGACATGCGAGAACCTACCAGTAGCTATGCTACTGCGGGCAGAGCTCTCAGGATCATTTGACCACTCAAGCCCCACCACTACGTCAAGGTACAGATATCATTGTGGAGTCGCATTAGTACATCGTCAGTATGGTTGCTTCACATCTGGCCTCTATTGGCTGGTCAAAGGGTAAAGAATTTGAATGTACCCATTGGTTGCCTGAGTAGACTAAAGAAAAAATAAAAGGAGGGTGTATTGGGAGAGGGGATACGTATATTTTGAAGGATGCGGGCCAAATTTGCGGCTGTACAGTTTCTCCAACAGTACCAGCTCATCCTTACTGAACAGGTAGGATAGGAGCAATGTAGTGCATTAAGACAAGAACAGGGTAAGGTGATGGAATTTGACCACTTGAGCACACAGAACAGGAAAGGAGTTTATCATATGGGCTACATTTGGAATTTTGTCGAATCGTAAATTTTGTAATTAGAATGCAGATAACTGTCACTTATCAAATATATATATATATATGTGTGTGTGTGTGTGTGTGTGTAAAGATTCATTGCCTACCTGTCAGAGGGGAAATAATTGGTGTCTCTTCTAAGAATCACACGATACATGAATAAACTCTAAGGTAAAAACATGTTTTACAAATATGGCAGCTGTTTCTACATACAGTTTTCACTGGGCTTCAGACGGTTAAAATTGTTCACGTGACTGTGACATGAAGGTGTCTGTGTAATCATACAGGTTGCCAGAAAACTTTGGACCCACAAACCGTTATCACCTCTAAACACCGCGGGAAGCAAAGCGTTCAAATTATTGATACATGATCTGGAAAGTGAAAGCAGAAAAGCGCGGGATTACGTTCCTGAGCGCATATTTGTCAGTGGCAAACCTGGTGACTGCTGGGGGTTTTGGCGGTAGTGACGGTGTCTCCCGAAACGTTGGTGGGCACCTTGCCAGACTGCACGGTGTCAGATGCCAGAACACCAAAATATAAATTGGTATTTTTTTTTTGTTGTTCAGTTTCAAAATTAAATAAGTTTGCCAAAAGTAACAGCAAAGACCACGAGATTGGTTGAATGCGGTGGCACAGATAACACGTCGGCTCCCCTTCCAGCGATTCAATAATCGACTCCCCCTATAAATAATACCGCAGTTACTCCCACATCTTAGAAGAGGATTTCAGAACGCTGTCTTTTGCCAGAAGAACGGAATCCAGATCGAAAGAACCCACAAACAATTTCAGCACTCTCTCTGTTCGCGGGACCACGCCGAGCCCCATCGTGTCCCAGGTGTCGACGGGGTCCTATGCACGCCACTGGCTTCGGTGACAACAAAAGTCGGGACAACGTTGTAGTACGTCTGCTTCTTACTCGGGTGGCACCGGATTCAAGTCCGATCGAGAAAACGACTATAATATCTGGTGAATTTCGTGGTTTACCTCATTCCCTCCAAACAAATATCGCGATAATACATCAGTTCAGGCAATAATGGCCACCTTCCACATTCTTTCCAATTCATTATTCATTCACTATTCCTAGCATTCAGTGCCACGTGTCACAATTCGAAATGTTTACGGTAACCACAAACAAATATGCACGTCAGTGTATTTGATGTTATACATATTCCGTGTAAATTGTCTTTTAGGCACTAGCTTTATTTCCAACATCTGCACATTATTTCCAAACCCTGCACAATAGCTGGATATAAAGCTAGTGTGTACGCCAGTATACATACAGAAATAAAAATAAATACTATCAAATTACTTGATGGAAGACGTAATGCATGGGATTCTGTAAAGTGACTGCATAATGTAAAAAAGGCTTTATTTTGATAAGTAAACAAAGCGATGGCTGCAGAGCTGTTTCAAATTGTTCATTTACCACAAAACAACAGTTATCAGCAATACAGTGACGTATTAAATGTTACTTTTGTTCAAGTTATAACAGCAGATCATAATCACACAATCTGGTACTGAAAACCATCGGCAGAAATACATTAGTCACTTGCAACATTGCGTCTGTGAAGAAAAAGTTTTTCGATTTATACATTATCTCTTTAAAAAGAGATTTTTTTTCTTCAGAAACGCAAGTATTGGTTAAATTTAGATCATTTACTCAAATTGTATCATCTCAAAAATCGTGTATTTTGGGAAGAGAATTGAAGAATGCTACGGATGTTTTTTAACCTCCGTAACCAGTAGGCTTTAAGCCTACTGCACCAACAGTTTAACATTCAACAATTGTACGCTCTTCCCACCCTGTATTTATGTGTTTTGTATTTATCTCAGAACAAAGAGCGACTTGTGACACTTACAGCATAAACTGATTGGTTTTTATAACCGAGACGAAAACTGTTTACTGCGCGGTACAAACTGGATTTTTTAAAAATAAAGCGGTCTGCGCTTCGTCTTTCAAGGGCTAAACAAGCAGCTCAAATGAGGGGATGTTCCACACTTTAACATGTAATGACGCGGAGTTAGATAAGGTTACGTTCTACTTCCCATTCTGTTTAATTTGTGTTTCTACGATGCCATTATATAGTGTAAATTACAAGATCGCAGAATACACTTCAGCCGCCTTACAGTGTCTAAATTATTATTCCTGACGACGAGTTATTATTAGCACAAAATGAGAATGAAAGGGGCAATCGCCTTGTAGTTTAAACACGAGCAGGCTAGTCGGCGTTACGCGATCTACATATTTCTGTCGTGGAACTAAATTGAGTCCTTCTAGAGAACGCACTACGTGAAATTTAATACAGCAATAAATAAACAACCTAAAGAACAGGCGGAATCTTACACATTCCTAATTTATAACTTAAGATATTGAACACAAGAAGGTTTTGATTGCAGGATCACAAAGTTTATGATGTGTGTGGGATAATTAGAAGAGCCATGAAAGGTGAAACAAGATAAGAAGCGTGGTTACAATTATTTAGACTGATGGCGGTACCAGTGTTTAAGAATGTGAATGAACAAGGGACAGCAGCACTGTACACAGCTCAGATGGCAGGACAATTGCATACGTAAACTATGAGGGAAGATTAAAAGTTCCAGTCTAAGTACCAACACACACAATTGTACAGAAACAGACTGTTTGCTTCAGGCATCTACACACCACGATAGACTCCAGAATACCTACACACACTTGGTGATTCCACTGAAGGGCAAAGAGAAAACTGAGAAAATAATGCAGAGTTGGACCTAATATACCAGTCGTAAGGGATCAATTGGAACAGAAGCTTTAGCTGATGACATTACTTACAAAACAACAAAGGACAGCTTTTAGGTTCCATAATTTTCCTTCTTCTTTTACTTTTGGCACATTAACACTGTCAATACTTTCTACTCATATTATCTACTGGGAGGCTAATATTAAGATGGATCTTCAGGAATTAGGAGTGGAGGTATGGAGTGGATCGAGTTGGCTCAGGACAGGGAGAGGTGGCGGGCACTTGTGAATGCGGTAATGAACTTTCTGGTGCCATAAAATGCAGGGAATTTCTTGACTGGCTGAAAACCGGTTAGCTTCTCAAGAAGGACTCTGCTCCATGGAGTAAGTATGTAAGTAAGTAAGTAAGTAAGTGTTATGATTTGTCGTGTCTGCTATCCTACGGTGGAGGCAATATATTCCCGACACACAGGTAATAATATGGAAGGCTGGGTATCATAAACCAGAAGAAATGAAAGTAAATTTGCGCGTTCGAGAAATTCTAAAAATTTTGATGGTGAGTGTATGGCTAAAGTCTTCCACTTTCGCTCTCTTACGCCTGATCAAGGCTGCCGCATATCTCAGGAGGCCGCTAAATGTAGGGACGGAGCAATGGTGGGATGATACTGGGCAGGGAGGAAGGATAGCAACTCAAAAAATTCTGCTCTGATGCCCTTTTTTTCCACTACCAAGAACACATGAAGTCACTCGGGACTGAACCGAGGTTTCTGTGGTACGAAACCTGTGTTTTTAAATGATCCGCATGAGAAATGTTTCAAGGAAATAACCCCCCCCCCAAAAAAAAAAAGAATAGAGGAACTGAATGACAGACTCGTTCGTTTGATTTGCTACAAGGTATCTAGAATGCTAGCCTTCCAGACGGTGTTCTGTACCTTCAGCTGTTACAATATTAACACTCTCCACAATCAATTCTTCATGACATTATGAGAACTGCCAACGGTACAAATAAAAAATGTATCCTCCAGAAACATACACGAAGACCTTCCTACTGCATTATTAACACAGCTGTAGATTTGAAGCCGTTTGTCTCTCAGGACGCTGACGAAAAATCGCAGCGTTCTGAAACTCTTAAAGTATCTCTACTGAAGGGCATAAAAGTGACATGACACCGATCTTTTGGCGCATTAACATTTTAAGGCACAGTAGCTGCTATAGGCACCGTTTCTTTTAACCCTAAACTTCATTTTGCCCACCGAATTCACTTAGATTTTTCGGAAAAATAAGAACTTTTTCATATTTCCACGTAAAGCGTTTATATAAAAGGCAGCCGGCTGTAAGGGATCGGTGGTGCTGCTCTGTATGAAGTACGAAGTGGATTTGCAAGTATTTTTTTTAATATTATTTGGATCAACAGTACAGAGACATGTGAGTGAGCACGCGGTCGACACTGTCAAATCGACAGCTTGTACAAACAGAAACAGCAAGTTTGCGTGTTCGGCGGTGTTAGAAAGCGTTATAGTCACATGTGCATAAATTCGAGTTTATTCCACCTGATAAATGTGGACAGTAACTATCTTTAAGGCCAGAAAAACTATAAATAACTCCTCTAAATATCAGTTTTGCCTTTATGCGATATTTGTGTCGGAATATGAAAAAAACCATTAAGCATCTGTGGTCAGTTTTATACCTTTTGTTTGTGCTCTGTCATTTACTACGACAAAATTGGAGGAGGATTTTAGTTCTATAGAGTAGCTGTGTGTGTATATAACGTAATATAATATCAATTAACTTTACACAGTATACGTCATCACAATCCTTTTTATTCTTAAGCAAGGCTACATGTTTCGACTAAAAGTTAATCATCTTCAGGCCCTTACAACATTTTCGTTACCAGATGCTTTGCCCAATTTGGGATCCCATAGTGTTTACAATTGTGGAATACGTCTAGTTAAAACTTTCTAAAGAGGTTTTGTTTATAAAGTGTGTTATTTACAGAATTGTGTCTAAACATTAAAATATTTAAAATTCTTCCTTAACAGTGCGTTAATGTTCACCGGATATTCAGGTGTGAGTTCCGTTGTCGTGTTGTGGCTGATATTGGGGTACTTCTATTTTTCCTATTTGATAAGGAGAGTTGCGTTTTCCACCCGATATCGCTGTCTGCATTGTTGTACGGTAACTAACTTTACCCGACAATACCGTACAACAATGCAGACAGCGATATCGGGTGGAAAACGCAACTCTCCTTATCAAATAGGAAAAATAGAAGTACCTAATCATCAGCCACA
>Ga0123352_10021480_pt1 | contig 10285 bp, 5 predicted proteins | sample TergutLab28metaG_FD_89700 | JGI IMG/M metagenome (GOLD analysis project Ga0123352, IMG submission 89700) | Labiotermes labralis P1 segment gut microbial communities from Petit-Saut dam, French Guiana - Lab288 P1 | ecosystem: Host-associated > Arthropoda: Insects > Digestive system > Gut ...
TTGTTTTACAATAAGTTTATTTCATGCCTCTACATGTTTCGAGCACATGTGCTCATCATCAGGAGGTCAAAATTGTATTATACAGCCTCTGGTATCATCACACATATAGGTGGCCGTCCCGTCTCTCAACCTTTGCACGGGACGGCCACCTATAGATGTGATGATACCAGAGGCTGTATAATACAATTTTGACCTCCTGATGATGACCACATGTTGCTCGAAACATGTAGAGATATAAAATAAACTTATTGTAAAACAAAAATTTTGTGTCTCAAGTTGATTAATTACTAAGATAAATATAATGAGACAAGTGTCAAGAACATTGTAAGCTTCCATAAACTATAGGCTATCAGATTGTTTTGACTTTTACCAATATAAAAATATACTGATTAATCAGGTTTACAAGAAATTTGGAGTGTTTTTAAGGCCACAAATATGAATTAAAGGGCAAGTAGTGTTATCTTGTTTGAGTCATTGTGTGACTTGCGCTGGTGTTTTTGTTGTGTCTGCAAAGTGGTTCCGCTCTTGTACCCAGCAGGCTGTTGCCATATCGTTCAAGCTGAACCCGGGAAACTGTGACTTTTGTTATATGAAGTGCTGAGACGTTTAATAAGAAATTCAGTTCTCTTTTTACGCTTCGTAATTTTACCCACCACAAAAACATGCAATGTCTCATTATATGAATTATTCGCAGTAAGTCAAGTCACCTCATTTTCGGCCAAGAAGATGTTTGCAGTCATTCGTGTGTTTGTCAAGGCTACAAAACTTAAGTGGTACACTCTTTCCATGACGGAAAACACTACCTCAAGATACAGATACTATGATGAAGGTTTCGATATGTTCGTAGTGGATGTACAAACAAATTTTATCCTCCAACAGCTTTCTCTGGGACCGCGGTAGCACAGTGGTTAAGGTGCTGTGTTACAAATCGGAAGGTCGCTGGCTCGATCCCAGCTGGTGTCACTGGAATTTTTCATTGACATAAAATCCTTCCGATCGCACTGTGGCCCTGGCGTCGACTCAGCCTCTAACAGAAATGAGTACCAGGAGTATTTCCTGGGGGTAAAGGCGACCGGTGCGTACGGCTGACAACCTACCACCATCCTGTGCCTTTGTCACGAAATCTGGGAACCTTAACTTCCTGGGACCCTCTGGGTCTGTCCAGGCCTGTAATGGGGCTGCTTTAACATTTTTCCCTAATTGAGGAAGTTAAAAATCACCTGGAATGTAAAAGTTATAATTTACTTTTGTAAAAATTAAAGAATTCCCAGCACGCAGGCACTGTGTAAAGTTAACATTTCGTAATACCTAATTCATATTTTAATTCATAACCCGCGGTACCCATAGTTGCTTTAAACAATGGTGTCAAAATCTAACGGTTTAAAAAAAATTCGTTTCCTGCCTAACTTTTCCCCTTATTTACTGCACCGTTATATCCACGGCTGTCGTGGTTACCTATAGTTACAAGAGTCTGCCTGCGGCTGAACAGCTTAATCATCTAACAAGCACGGACGAATGTGACGTAACAGTGCAGTATTACTGCCGGCCACGTTTTTATACAAGCTAATCAGCCGGTTGTTTTGTAGATGCTTGCATAATTAAAAGGAAATTCGATACCTGCTTTCAAAAAAGACCTTAAAAAGCCTGCTCTGAATTAATAGACAAGAATTTTTAAAATTATTTACTTTTCTAATAGTCTTCACGTCATTGCATTGAAAATTTTTGGTATAAGTTTCTTAATTTACGTAGAAAAACATCGAAGATGGACACAGGTTGTGAGACCTAGAGACAGATGTTGGTAATATTATAGTAGGTATATATATATATATATATATATATATATATATATATATATGGGCGCCCGCACACACATACACACACACACGTAAACTCATGGTGTTCGTCCGTCCTTCGCCCGTTCATCCGTTATGGTCTCTATCTCGGAAACTAATAATGAGTGGAAAAAAAATATATATATTTATTAGATGTAGAAATGAAAATACAAAATTTGATAATTTTTTTTTTTTATATATATATATATATACGTACACAGAAACCGGGGAGGGAGGAACGAAACTAAAATAACGCCGTTGCTAAGATACGAAGAAAGTTCGGAGAAATTCCAGATTAAAGCTGCTGCTAGAATATGCGGAACGTCGCCTGGCAAAAACCATATCTCATTTGCTACAGCTGTTTCGTCATTCCTTTAGGGCCAGCAATAATTTTCACATTTGCCGATAATCAACTGCTGGCCATGCAGAGAGCCGCTGTTCAACTGCAGAATCATACTCTACTTCTTAGAATGGTTCTGCTACGAAATTCAGTCATATCGCGATTTAAGTTAATTTATTTTTAAAAGATTTCTTCAGTAGGCCCAAGGGTTCCTGTGCTTCAAGGTCAAGCTAAAACACTACACTGTGCGATGAACCAACTTAATATCAACTGGAATATTTTGATCGAAGCTGCTAACGAACTTGATAAGTCAAAGACAACATTTCATTCAGGAATACCACAAACCACACCCGTGGCCGCCCGGTCTAAGACGTAGGTCTGCGGCCGCTTGTTTGCTGGGATTGCGGGTTCGAATCTCGCCGGAGACATGATGTCTGTCTCTTGGAAGTGTTGTGTGTTGTCAGGTAGAGGTCTCTGCGTCGGGATGATCACTCGCCCAGAGGATTCCTACCGAGTGGGGTGCGTCAAATGTGATCGTGAAGCCTCGACAATGAAAAGGGCCTGGGCCAGTGGGGGCTGTTGGGCCATAAAAAAAAAACAAGGCCCGTAAAAATAATGACTAGCTTCCTCTTCTTATTATTATATATGGAAACAGGCTAGATGCTTAAGTCCTTGTGTCTATCCATAAAAAATTTAACAAGTTTTAAATCTATTGAATTGTTTTCATGGCCCTTGATACGAATATCATGTGACTATCAACAACAGAATTATAGCTATTACGCGAAATAGTACGGTAATAGTGACCATAGTGCAATATGTTATGAACTCCGAGGTCTCCAATTGACAAAATATATTCAAAGTGTGCAAATATCACTAAGCTAATTTGACTGGGATGTTAAACGATCTGACCGTTACGTGAAATCTGTGTTTGTCTTTCCGCTTCATGGCGGTAAATATTACAACTTTAGAGCTAGGCATGTGACGTCTTATATTTATGTGTATGTTACTGTATAGTCGATGTATTTATAGATTTCGAGCGAAATGCATATTTTAAATATTAAAAGTGTAAATATAGCAACTGTGGGAAATCTAATGTAATTGGAAAGAATACAATTACCACAGAAGTGAATATGCCGAAATTGTGATTTTTGAATTACAATACCTGCTTCACTGAACTCACGGACTGAAGCGTTTGAAAATAAATATACATCGTTACTTCAAATATCTTATATCTTTTGTAAAATGATGCTTACTTACTACATGGAGCAGATTCCTTCTTGAGAAGCTAACCGGTTCTCAGCTAGTCAAGAAGTTCCCCGCATTTTATGGAACCCGAAGGTTCATTATCGCATTTACAAGTGCCCGCCACCTGTCCCTATCCTGAGCCAGATCAATTCAGTCCATGCCCCCCTATTCCACTTCCTGATTATCCATCTTAATATTATCCCCCCATCTACACGTGGGTCTTCAAAGTGGTCTCTTTCTCTCAGGTTTCCCCGTCAAAACACTGTACACGTTTCTACTTTCCCCCCATACGTGCTACATGTCCAGCCCATCTCATTCTTATAGATTTGATCACCCGAATAATATTTGGTGAGGAGTCAGATTTATGTGAAACAAATAATACAATATATTCCCATCTGATGTCAAATTACTCTTGCAGCTAACACAGGTGTATGAGACCACCGTATACAGATCATTTCCTACCTGTATATCTGTTCTCCTTTTACTTTCCCCTCTCCAGATATACCGCATTGTCTCACCAAGTTTTACTGCACCCATTATTTGTTCAAATATGAGAACGTATCCATCGCTTAACAATTGTACAGCTCGGTACGAAAGTGCCGGCTGAATGCCTAACTCCATGATTGGCATTAATCAAAATTACACGGGTTCGATCCCCGCCCCCACGACCACGACGGGTAGAACTTTTGTCGCTAATGCCGTACTAGTACTTTCTAGAGTGAAAGCAGTGTTTATCAGGCACCTTGTACTCGCAGCTCCTGCCAGTCACAGCGATCGTGTGCTAAAACTTTTAAATGCTTTCTATAATACGCAAAATAATAACATCTAATTCCAGGAATTTGAAATTATGTCCTACGAATGGAGTCTGTTAAGATACTGAGGGTGATGCCCGGTACGCTGGCATTGTCATTCTGACAGATGTAGTGTGGGAATAGAAATATTTCATATGCCCTTCTTGCTGCAAAGTGAAATATTGTTCGCTGCACCGTAACGTGTCAACATGACATCAAACAGCTAACCTTGAAAAATAATTTGTGTTCATAATTGTTAATTCTCTAAAAGACAGCTGTAACTTACCCGCCCTAAATAAATGTTATTACTGCATAAAGCAATTCTATTACAGGCCTGGAGAGGCCCTGAGAGTTCCAGGAGGCTGAGGCTACCAGATTTCAAGGCAATCGGCACATGAAGGTGGTAAGGTTGTCAGCCCTATGCACCGGCCGCCTGTTAGAGGCTGAGTCAACCCCAGGGCCATAGTTCGACCGAAAGGTTTATGTCAATGAAAAATTTCAACGACACCATAGGGAATCGAACCCGCGACCTTCCGGCTTTTATTGCAGTGCCTCTACCAACTGCGCCACCGCGTACCCCTTTTTACTGCATACTTTTCACAAAACATTAATGGGACTATGAAGTCGAAAAGATGAGGTGGGTAGGTCACATACAACGAATGCAATAGGTACCAAACATATACACAATTTTTGCCTGAAACCCTGAAGGAAATAAACAAATCCTGGACGGCAGCAGTGGAGTATAAAACTGAAATGAGCTGCACATTTACAGGTTTCGGTGGCAGGTGCTGTAAATACGATAATCGAAACTGGGTGTTTATAAAAGGCCTTAAATTACTTGACTAGCTGAGCGAATACTCGCTTGTTAACAAGACGCTCACTATGGAGTTATGTCGTTAGGTGTCATTTAGATACAACGGAAATCAAAAGAGAAGGGCCAAGGTTTCTTTATACCCTATAACAGTGGTTCAAAACCCGTGTGTCGGCAGCCTTTGACAAGTGTGCAGCGAGGTTTCGAACGTAAGAAACATGATATAAAATTCAATGAGGAAATTACAATTTTTAAAACGGAAAACTAACAAAGGTGCTCCTCACACACACGCACCCACACACGCGCACGCGCGCGCAAAGTTAACGAAAGGTGGTGAGGTTTTTATCGGGACATTGCTAACCAATATAAAATTTGGAAAATGTTAATTTTAATTAAGTTTTTAAAATTGGTGTTTAATAAACACTGTCTCGTCTTTCTATTATACGATGTTTGTTTTAGACTGTAAATGATATTACTTAAAAATATGTGTACTCTTATGCCAAATTTCAGTGCCCTATTTCAATTCTAGTGTGCCGCAAGCACCAAAATCTGAGAACTACTGTTGCACAGTATTAAAAACCATTGTGGAAGGGGACTTCATGTTAAGAGACACAAGAACGTTTATGTTAATACGGTCATTCAAATTAACATTACTAATAAAGTAATTTTTTTTATTTCTTTCTCACATATTCAGTTACATTATAAGCTATGGTATTAACAAACTGAAACCCTATAGCCGGATTTACATTAGGTATTTTTCATTTCGGAACTTATTAGTGGGCATCGTGCATAAAATTAACCCAGTGTTCTAATAATTAATGTAATATTTCTGTTGGACTATTTATAGAGGGTAAAAATAAATCCGCGCTAGCTTTCCATCACGCGATTCCTTGTGAAAGATATGTCGAAAATGTTATACAAATTATGTCCTGATACTAATCGAGGTATGCGTCAACATCAAATGGGCTAGCACAGTGCTCAGCAGTGTTATTTATCACGACGATAAAGCGCGTTGTGACGTGTACTCAGGGCACCACGGTGCACAGTAGGACAGTCATAATCGATCAAGGAAGGACACACGACGAATACTGCAGTATGCGTTTCACCCTTCGTGACTCTAACAGTCGATCTAGTACGGAGGCAAGTGAATTCGCAATACGTAATTTTACGTCACGCAGACAACACTGTGTTCTGATTACTGAAGCAAGCTCCCTATGAGACAGGCAGCGTTAACACCTACGGCATTTACGAATGCAAGTCGCCCACGAGAAATACGTTCCCCAGCCAAAGAAGATGCCGTAACTGCAGCTGCGGAAGGAGAGCGGTATATGAGATCACTCGACAGCGCACGAGACGTGGGACTAATCCAACCGTGGGTCTGCGAGTATTTATTTATTAACGACCAGCAGTAAAAGCACATCTGTTCCCAGACGATCATCCTTTACAAATATTTTATTTGTAACCACGAGGCGCCCATGGTTTCATTAAGTTCGATACCTTGCGCCATCTGACGATTACGCGTATCTCGTGAATTCATCGTCTCAGGAATTGTGTAACATTATCGACCTTTTTCCATCCTTTCCTTCTTTATTATTCAGACCTCTTTCTACCTACACATTGCAGGTGTAGGAAGTTACTGTTGCACCTGATCACACTCAGTGACACATACTCGGTATGACCCCTCAGGACGAAAGATCAGCCCGACGCAGAGACCTCTACCTGACAACACACAACATTCACAAGACACCGACAACCATACCTCCGGCGGGATTCGAACCCGCAATTCCACTGCGCGGCCACCGGGATCGGCGCATTCTCGACTTACTTTCTGTTTGTAAAGTAAAACACAGTATATTTGCGATTTCCTTTACACTGTACGTGTAAAAGCATTTTGGGGGACTTCAGGCTTTATCATTATTTTCACATGCATCAATAACTTAGTTTCGTAACCATCGTGTTAATCGCCAAGTCAGGCCTAATGAAAAGACATCAGGCTTATCTGACGTCTCCATCTCACCGCATATGTTAACGACTAAGATTTTCTGTGTGCAACGCAAAAGTTCCTTGACCTTGATGTTGTCCATCGCCCTCCATATGCATCACTCTCGTTTGCCCAGGAGTGGAAGCAGATGGGGGTGGGGCGGGGGCTGTGACAGACAAGTGACAAAGGACGCTGCCTCACTGCATAACACGAGAGAGAAGAAATACATTCCTTTACCTCATCCCTGTCACACTAACCAATCACGAAGCTGCAAGCAAATGGTAACATGACCGACACGGCAGAACAGGAACACCTCGCTGAACTGGCCCTGTACGTTGCAGGCCCGCACAGAAACTAAAATTATTCCATCATGTTAATGATAATGGGTACGCACAGGTATAGAAGTAACGTTGTCTCCTACACCTTGAATGCATGTTGGAAAGGAGGTGTAGCTCCACTTTTTCTTATTTCAGTACTAGAGGGTAGCAAATACTAACTAAATTCCAAGTACCGATTGCATGTATTAGACAAACGATCTGTATCAGAATTTGTAGGTCTGTATGTTTACAACGATTTAATTATACGTTAATTCAGCGATGAAGTTTTGGATACAGGAATTATAAGCAAATTCTGTTGAAAGGTACTCATAAAGGCTTAACTGGTACGAATAAATACAAATCCGATTATGGGCTATTTAACGGTACTGCCTGGGGGAGACTAGTTGGTGTTTCTGTAAAAAACAAATTCAAAGCCGGTACGTTAAAGTTTGAATTCCGTCACTTACGATTACTATGTACTAGGTGGAATAGGCATTTCTATTTCATTTGAATTTCTGTTACTAAAAATCAGACTTCCAAACCTAAACGTATTGGGTTGCAGTCTATGTTTTAAATGTGTGGTGGCAGCAGAAAATAGAATTTGTTTTAATGAAATAAAACCTCAAACTCTTACGCCGGTAGATTAAACCCAACGTTAATGGATTAAGTGGTACTTGGTACCGTGACTAGATTTTGTGTAATTCCGTCATGATGGCAACACAATGTAAAAGTGGCATAAAATGTAAAGGCAGTGGTATTAGTGCAGACAGTCATGACGGTATACATTACACTTAGATTATTGTTTATAAAATATTGTTTTGGCAAAGATGTAATAGTATATCGATGTGTTTGTGAATATAGACTTTTTTAATATCACGCCTCCGAACATGAGTAGGTGCTGTTCCTAATCTGCTTGAGTGCGAAAAAGACAATTAGTAGTAAAAATCCGTGCACTGAATTCACGAACGAAAAGCACGTAGTTCCAGAAGAGCATGGCTTAGAAATTGTAAAACATTATAACATTTCGCAATATTTACTTTTTTATTTAGTCAGTATTTGTCAGTATCCGTTGAATATTATAATGTTTAATATATGGCATTAAATTTGGAAGGATGTTGAAAGAATCTGTCGTGGCCTGATTCCAAATACTATCCAGGCATTCAAGTGCACAGAATGAGGAAAAGCACAAAAAAAAACTGCAGGAAGGATAGTCGGTTTCCAGGTCGAGAATCGAACCGAGTACCTCCCTAATACAAACCACAAGAGATAATGCTTGAGTAAATTTGCTTGGTATTACACGTAATGCATACCTTCTTCCAGTGAGAGTGCAGTTTTCAGGTTAGTTTACACAGTATAATGTTCTCTGTATTCTCTGCACAAAAAGAAGCCTTCCGTTTGCTAATCCGCCTGGCCGTTGTCAGACAGAATATTAGAATCAGATAACGTGCTACGTGCAGTTATTCTTATCTTACCTTTCTGCTTGTGGCATCCACGAACAGTTGGTTCATTGTCAGCAGGCTCTTCGGTGTTCACCCACAACACACGAATATGTAACACTGTAAATTTTATCGCGATGAACAGAGAACTCAAGCAGAATAAAGAAGAGGTCTGTATCCGCTTTTTATGCACGTACAAAACACTTTCGTTGTGATTATTCTCATGTTTAATGACTTAGTCACTCTAGCACAAATATTCACTATCGCACAAACTCACCACTAAGTACCGCGCACTGTTCCCTCCAAAAGCAAGCCAACTATCGATCGCAGAGTGAGTCATCCGGCTGCTATCGATTTTATCCATATAGATCGCAAACAAGGAGAATCCTAATTCAAAGACGTCGCAGTTCCACGGACACGTGCGTGCATATATGTAATGTTTACTGAATGAATCTATCAGTAGCTCACGAGGGGAGTGCACACTCGATTCCTTACTGATTTTGCCTGACGGCTGTGAGAATAAAGAATTCTTGCCTTAGGGCAAAACGACCAAGCAGTACGACTGCATTAAAAAAAAATTGCTGAGATTGTCAACATTGAAATTTTGTATATACCACTTCATCAAGATTCGCATTCTGGTGAGTTAATGTTCAGCGTTTAGGTGTACGACTGCTATTATGAAGGTTATGGGGTCGAACCTCCTCTGTGTCTTGTTTGTATTACTTATTTAAAAGACACATTTATAATTTTTAGTGTTTATTGATATTATTTTACACGCGGTAACGTAGTTGATTGAGGCACTGCGCTACATACCGGAAGGTCGCGGGTTCGATTCCCTATGTTGTCATTGGAATTTCTTATTGAAATAAACCTTCCGGCCGCCCTATAACCCTAGGGTCGACTCAGCCTCTAACAGAAGTGATTACCAGGAATATTTCCTGGAGGTAAGGGCGACCGGTGCATATGCCTGACAACCTTACCACCTTCACATGCCGATTGTCTTAAAATCTGAGAGCCTCAGCCTCCTGGAACTCTCAGGGCCTGTCCAAACTTGTGCAGGAATTTCTTTTGCTATTATTTTATTTTCCTTGATATTATCTCAATGCTATTTGGCAGTACAAGTACGTATTTACAAACAATTAAAGAATAGTGGAATAATTTTTCTGTTACTGACTACAAAATGCATATTTACAAAAATGTAATGTCGTTGTTTGATGCTGTGATTCTTTCCTGTGTTCCTGGAAAGTAGAGTGATTGTTAGAAAAAAATATACGTATTTGTTACTGTTTGCAAAACTATTTTCACAATAGATCATTCCAACAGTAAGGTTAAAGGAAAAATGATCCCGTTACAGGTCCGGTGTGGCCCAGAGGGTGGGTAGAGGTATAGCTCTACTCTTCCATGACCGAGGCACTAGAAGGGGGTGAGTGGTCAGCAGCACGCCCCGGCCGCACTTTACCCCCGGGAAAGACCCGGTACCCATTTTACAGGAGGCTGGGTGGGCCCCAAGGCCGGTCTGGACGGGCGGAAAA
>Ga0123352_10021484_pt1 | contig 10285 bp, 7 predicted proteins | sample TergutLab28metaG_FD_89700 | JGI IMG/M metagenome (GOLD analysis project Ga0123352, IMG submission 89700) | Labiotermes labralis P1 segment gut microbial communities from Petit-Saut dam, French Guiana - Lab288 P1 | ecosystem: Host-associated > Arthropoda: Insects > Digestive system > Gut ...
CCAGTGGTCTCTTTCCCTCCGGTTTCCCCACCAAGACCCTATACGCCCCCCTCTCCTCACCCATACACGCCACATGCCCAGCCCATCTCATTCTTCTCGATTTTATCACCCACACGATATTGGGTGAGGAATACAAATCATTTAGCTCCTCGTTATGCAATCTCCTCCATTCCCCCGTTACCACATCTCTTCTCGGTCCACATATTCTCCTCAACACCATGTTCTCAAACACCCTCAGCTTCCTTACTTCCTGCAATGTCAACGACCAAGTTTCACACCCATACAAAACAAAAGGCAAAATTATAGTTCCATATATCTTGATCTTTAAATTTTTGGACAGCAACCTGGAAGACAAAAGATTCCCTCACCGAATGATAGCAAGCATTTCCTGACCTCAATCTGCTCTTAATTTATTCCGCAATAGAATATTGATTTCTTAAGTGTATATGTACTTGGTTGAAGGCAATTGCATCGGCCAATAGATTTTTAACTTGAATTTTGAAATAAAAATATTTTGCAAACAATATGGTATCCCAAAATGTGCACCATGTCTGCATATTAAGTATTGGCCTGAAGATGGTTCACTCGAGCCGAAACATGTTGCCAACTATGTATTAATGACTATATACATGTTGTGTTCGGCTACATACATTATTTTATCATATTGTATGACACAACGAGATGGATCCTGTCAAAGCAGAGTAGTTACCGACAACAATAAATGTGCAAACAAATAACACAAATTTTTAAATCTTTGTAGATAAAAAAGGTAAAGTGATTCCGTTACAGGCCCGGTGTGGCCCAGAGGTTGGGTAGAGGTATAGCTCTACTCTTCCATGACTGCGGCACTAGAAGTGGGTGAGTGGTCAGCAGCACGCCCCGGCCGCACTTTACCCCCGGGAAAGGCCCGGTACCCATTTTACAGGAGGCTGGGTGGGCCCCAGGGCCGGTCTGGACGGGCGGAAAATCTCGTCCCCACCGGGATACCATCCCGGACCTTCCAGCCCATATTCAGTCGATATATCGACTGAGCTACCGGGCCCACAAATCTTTGTAGAACTCAGCACGAATGTACGTTTAAACACGCAAATCAACTTATGAGCAGCAAACATAAAAATTCGCGAGAAATTTTTAAGCAGAATAGAGAAATTTTACAACTTGATGTATGGTGGATCCCAGTTGTTCGCGGAATTTCTCATTACGGTCTCTATTCTTCCCTTTACTGTCTTTTGTTCTACTTCCCTCTTCATAATAAGTTGCCATGGTAACGATCCTTTTCTCAGAAATAGCAGAATGATTTTTGCTCCCAGAATCGAAATAAGGGTCATATTTCTTGATACAAAAGAAATAAACGTAGAAGAACGACTTAATAGACACGTACATACCACAGGAGAGTGAGCCAACAGTATTCCGGAGTACTGAAAAGTACTTCGTCTCAAGTTACCTCCCACCCACGTGCCTTGCAATAGAATGATAGGGATTTAATATTTGTTCTGAGAAAAATATTTTTTATGTTTCCCTCACGTTTTACGCGGATAATACACTCGATAATAAGAACAAACCTAAGCAGTCTATTGATGTCTATTAAATCTAAACAAGCCTGATGTACAATAAGAAGCGTCATCCCCATTGTGTTTTTTAGAACTTAAGGTAATAATTCCATAAGGATATAGCAGTCATAACACAACTATATTATGAAGTATAAATAACTAATCAGAAAATATTTAGAGGAATATGTGGTCCTAAATATGAAAACGGGGAAGCGAAAAGTCGGACGAATCGAGAACTTGAAGAAATAAGCAAAGGAGGAAATATAGTAAAATGGATAAAAGTGCAAAAGATAAGCTGGATAGGTCACCTAGAGAGAGTAGAGGAGGATAGGGTGCCCAAAAAGATCTTCACTCAAGAACTGGAAGGGACGAGAAGAACAGGAAGACCCAAGAAAATATGGAAAGAGGAAGTAGAAAGAGATCTTAAAGTGCTGGGAGTGAGAAGATGGAGAGAGTTGGTGGCAGATAGGAAAAAAAAGGGACATTGTTCGACAGGCCAAAGCCCACAGTGGGCTGTAGTGACAATGGAAGAAGAATAATAATATAACTTATCAACTACATGTTTCGGCCAATGCTGCTGTAGCCATCATCAGGTTGGTTACAATTTATCAGAGAAGCTATATAGATATGATACAACACAGAACAATTATTAGTATTATTGTAGGTAAGGGGACGATATCTCGTTTACACAAATTTGGTGGGCGTGTGTGCAGATGGTACATAACCTTGCATATAACATGTGTTATCCTGTTTGTCTGTGACAATATAGTGTACGTGCTGAGTCGGTCCATGCCAGTGGGTGTGGATGGCCTGGGCCCGTGTTTGGTCCTGCGGTGCTGTATTTTCTTGCATGTGGTGGGGGCTGAGTGTCACACCGGTCTGCTGCTGTGGCTGATAATATAGTTGTCTTATGACTGCTATATCCTTACGGAATTATTACCTTAAGTCTGATGAAAGTCTTGTTGTGCTTTTGAAGACCAGATCGGCAATAATTCTGATTAATGAAGTATGTGGGTCAGGAATGATATAAATATATGCTTGACCATCCCAGTGGCTGCGGACTGCGGCCTCTCGCTTGCTGGGATTGTGGGTTCGAATCCCACCGGGGTAAGGATGTCTGTCTGTTATGAGTGTTGTGTGTAGCCAGGTAGAGGTCTCTGCGACGGGCTGATCATCTGTCCAGAGGAGTGCTACCAGATGTGGCGTTTCTGGGTATGATCTCGAAATTTCAACAATGAGGAGGCCCTGTCCTAATAGGGGTGACGAGCCATGAAAAAAATTAAAGTATGCTTATGCAAACTTAAGTTTGTGTTATAAAAATGGGAAATTAAGACTGTAAGTGTAAACAGACAACAGGAACGATAGGCTTCACAGCCGGAATGGAGGTTTGGGGTAGAGGAAAATAATGATGTTACATTATTTGTTTTAAAAATGCTACAGAATTTATACAAAAGAAAGAGGTAATTTAATCAATCAGACATCAACCCAACTATCCCATTGTTCCGTTTATGTTATGTTTAGATTCAACTTCCTGATATATCGAACTGCACGTTAATTGACAGTGGGAGCGCCTGGAAGACAACTGAACACTTCCTGCTCTACATAAATGTCGGAGAAGTTGCCGCAGCAATACAGCGTTTAAAGGTTTACGTACATGATTACATGATGTAAAATTGTGACATTAGTGTTGGTGAAATAACTAGTTATTGCATAAAGCGAAATAAATGTGCAATTAAAGTGTATAATGGGGGACCATAAAAGGCTCTAAGTAATCATTTAATAAATTCATGATTCAACATCAGATGAAACAAAAAACGAGAAACATTTCCTTGTTATTCACCTTATTTCAAACGAAAGTTTACTTCAAGAAATAAAGGACGGACATACTTAATATCAAGAAATGACCCGATCGCAATTGCTGCAAAGAATTAGGATATATTCCAGAATTTAGACACAGTTTCGCAGAGTAACTACATACTTCATGGAATGAAGGGCGGGAAAGTGTTTGAGCTCAGCAGGACCTGAAACGAGTTAAGGCAGATAATGAGAAAATAATCAGCTTTATATTAATGTTATATAATAAACACTCGAACATTCCGAACTCTTACCGTACCCAAACCTAACCTAACCTAACCTAACCTAACCTAACCTAATCTAACCTAACCTAACCGAACCTAAACTAACCTAACATAACTTAACCTAACCCAAACTAACCAAACCTAACCTAACCTAACTGAACCTAATCTAAGCTAACCTAACCTAACTTAAACTCACCTAACCTAACTTAACCTAACCCAAACTAACCAAACCTAACCTGAATTAATCTACCCTAACTTAACCTAACCTAACCTAACCGAACCTAAACTAACCTAAGCTAACCCAAACTAACCAAACCTAACCTAACCTAACTTAACCTAACCGAACCTAAACTAACTTAACCTAACCCAAACTAACCAAACCTAACCTAAATTACCCTAACGTAACTTAACCTAACCTAACCTAAAACACACTGACCGACCTGTCTGTTACGTCTCTTTAGGGTAGCTTAGCTAGAGGGTCAAATGGTCCATCTTCCAATTAATTAACTGAGACTGTTTCTCTATATACATGGAATAATATTTTTGTGTGAAAAACTGTTTACAGTACTAGTCTCTCTCTCTCTCTCTCTCTCTTCATTTTACACGTCACGTAAAATGCTCCGTTAATAAATCTAATAGATAAATGTTTTGAGAAATGAAGGAATTGTACATATTAATGATAATATGGTATAGTGGAATACCAAGGACGGTTTGTAAAACAAGTTGCATAACGCTTGTAGCATCTAGAGCTAACTTTGGGCCCTGGGTTAAGAACAGGTAAGCGAAACACAGATAGTCATTCTATAAATGTTACAGCAAATATTCATTACAGCAAGTGCATGCATGAATACTTAGGAAAAAATAAAAAAATCATACAATTTTTTAAGCCATGAGTTCTGATCTATGTTTTAAAATTTTGATGGATTATTAGTCACTTTGCGTTCACAAAAGCCCTGGTCTACAAATCCCTAATTTCGGTCTGCCATATCATTACTGAATTGCTGCAAAATAATTATGCTGTCTGCCACATCCATTAAGCCTCAAAGTATTGCGACATAAAAGCAGGCATGTTGCTCTTCAATGCGTGAACGTTTTGGAGTAAACGGGCATTACGAACGCAGTAATTTAGCGTTGAATAAGAGGAGGCAATTGGGAAATTTTAATTTCTGTGAAACACAGGTCTTTATGGAGTAAGTCTCTAGACACAGCGTGAAATTACTCTTTACGAGTTGGCCCGAGTCGATGGGAGGAGAGTCCGACTGTTCCGCCAGAGCGTGCGCACCTAGGCAAGCACACTCTACAGCTAAACACACTTTCTTCAGAAAAGAAAAATATGTAACTTTATTTCTAAAATTATTTCACCCAGTTCCAGCGAAACTAAAACCGGGTAAATAAATGTCATTTTCGTGGTTTCACTTTTCAATTGTTTAAAATAACAGTGACGTAAAATAAGAAACATAAAATGTAGAATAACATCTATTAACAAGATTTTTGACATATATATTGCTTATAATTTTAAGGAATCTTTGCATTAGAATTGAAAGGGATAACCGAAATAAAATAAATCAAATATACCAACAAGAAATAAAATAAATAAAAAATAGCACCAAGAAATAAGATAAATCAAAGATACCACCAAGAAATATAATAAATCAAAGATAACACCAAGAAATGAAATAAATCAAAGATCCCACCAAGAAATAAAATAAATCGAAGATACCACCAAGAAATAATGATGGAAACTACTGAAAAAAAATTTTGACGTTTTGGTGATCGTGCATCTCAGTATGTTTATCTCAGTAATTAACCAACTTGATGCACAAAATATTTGTTTCACAATAATTTTATTTCATGCCTCTACGTGTTTCGAGCACATCTACTCATCATCAGGAGGTCAAAATTGCATTACACAGCCTCTGGTATCCATCATAACTATAGGTGGCCGTCCGGTGCACAGGTTCAAACCAGTCCTCTCTCCCAACCTGCGCACCGGACGGCCACCTATTGGTGTGATGATACCAGAGGCTGTATAATGCAATTTTGACCTCCTGATGATGAGCATACGTGCTCGAGACATTTAAAGGCATGAAATAAACTTATTGGAAAACAAAATTTTGTTCATCAATTTGGTTAATAGCCGAGATAAATATTAAAAAATAATTAATAAGGGACAAGTTTAGAAACTAAAATACACGTAGACACGAAAAAGGCAGAAAGAAAAACTAAAGGAAAAGAATGTACATGAAATAGTGAAAGAAAAAAAGATTGACAGGAGAAAAGTAAAGAAAAGAAAAGAAAATAATATCAGAAAACAGTGTTAATAAAAAACTAACAAGACGCACCAGTATGCAGATATTTATTTACTGCAACGTCACTCTACATGTTTCTGGTGTCACAGCACCCATCATCAGGAGTACTAAACACTGTAACCGCAGCCTCAGGTACAGGTCATAATACTGGTAGAGCTACTTCCCTCCAACGTGGCCTGATCGGGACTGTGACACCCGAAATATGTAGAGTAACTTTGCAGTAAATAAATATATGCATACTGTTGCATCTGGTTGGATTTTTATTAACATTGAACTACGATGCACGGAACCATGAGTTTAAAATCAGAAAGCAGGAAATTAAGAAAAGAAAGAAGCAAGAAACAGAGTGAGCCAATATATTCTGGAAGTCTCTTACGACACCATGGCAAAGTTTAGAAATGGCACGCAGTTCTGCGTTTACACTTTTAACACCCCTGTTCTTTATCCCTAGTTCGTGCGCTCGCCCATTGTAAAAGTTTATGTAGCCGATGCAAATGTAGGATTGTCCTTTGTTTGTACTAGACTCGGAAGCTACTGTTGCAGTTACAATTGGAACTCGATGACAGGCACAGTCAATACAGTGTAAATGCTGGAGGTGGAATGACTGCTTGTCAAGTCATTGCGTCGAGATTAATTTTTAACTAGAAAAAAAACCTCAAAATTTACATTTTCTTAGGGTAGACAAAGAGACCAGTATGACGAACAGACGCAAGATTTTCATCATAAAGTAGACTTTTGCGAACTTTATGTAGTAGGTTAAGAGCCTCGTAAGAACCCCTCCTTACCGCGCTGGATATTAAGCTGACTGTCTTTCGCACGTAGCAGTAATTCAGGTCTTGTCCTGTGAAATGTCTTGCAGCACGGATGAGGATAGAAGAAATACATGAACCATACTGATTTGAAAAAAAAAATCAGGGGAATTCAGACATAAATGTAAAAGCGAAAATAAAAAGACTTTGTAAGTCGTAATTTTAAGGCATTTGGGGGAATTTAAATTATTCAGGGAAAATGGCAAAGTACAGTAGGACACTATATGCAAGAAGAAATTAAATCAAGACAGACGTATTCTAGTGAAATAGATACGTTTTAAGATGTCGGGGGGGGGACCGCGGTGGCGCAGTTGGTTGAGGCACTGCGCTACGAGTCGGAAGGTCGCGGGTTCGATTCTCGATGGTGTCATTGGATTTTTTCATTGACATAATCCTTCCGGCCGCACTATGGCCCTGGGGTCGACTCAGTCTCTAACAGAAATGAGTACCAGAAATATTTCATGGGGAGGGGGTAAAGGCGGCCGGTGCGTAGTGCTGACAACCTTATCACCTTCATGTGCTGATTGTCTTGAAATCTGGGAACCTGAACCCCCTGTAAACCTCAGGACCTGTCCAGACCTGTAATGGGATTGCTTTACTCTTAAGATAATCAGATTTGTTGGCTTTAACATGTAATTTTCATGTTGTGACGTCATTGGTCACGTGTTGGAGTGCAAGCGCTTAGTATGGATTTATGTCACCCTAAGGACCGAATTGTCAGTCCAGTGGCCGGGCGGTCTAATTTGTGGGTCTGCGGCCACTCGCCTGCTAAGACTGCGGGTTCACATCCCGCCGGAGACGTGGATGTCTGTCTGTTGTGAGTGTTGTGTGTTGTCACGTAGAGGTCTCTGCGTCGAGCTGATCACTCGTCCAGAGGGGTCCTAACGAGTGTGGTGTGTCTGAGTGCAATCATGAATCCTCGACAGTGATGAGACGCTGGCCCACTGGGGGCTGTTGCGCCATGGTAAAAAAGGACGGAAGTGGTAGCTTCGCCAAAAACGCCAGTCAGCAAACACAGGAATTCAGGATGTCAAAAAAAAAATAAGATGTCTAGAAACTCTTATGTTCGCTCAGAAATGTATGTTTCAATGGCGTTAATTTTTACGAAATGCCCTTAGAATGTGGTTTGGTACTTTTGAGCCAGTAAAAACTAAAAACTAAATTTTGATGTGTTGCTGACCGTGCATCTCAGTATAATCTTAGTAATTAACCAAATTAATGCACAAATTCTTGTTTTATAATAAGTTTATTATATTTCTCTACATGTTTCGAGCACTGTTGTGCTCATCATCAGGAGGTAAAAATTGTATTATACAGCATCTGGTATAAGTTTAAAGACTGAATAAACGTGCCCCTTACATGACATAACATGTTTATAGCAAATAATGTACAGTAATCACACCCGAAAAAATGCATATATAAATTTTGCTATTTTCTCATATTTGTAGAATTGATTTTAGTAATTTTAGACCACTCACTTGTTTCAGTTTGATGATACCAGATGCCTTATAATACAATTTTGACTTCCTGATGATGAGCACATGTGCTCGAAACATGTAGAGGCATGAAATAAACTTATTGTAAAACAAGAATTTGTGCATTACGTTGGTCAGTTACTAATGTTACAAGCTAATATGTTTAAAGAAAATTCTCATACAGGTGAAAGTATGTACATAACGAAGCCGTCTGGCACATTTATATGAGAGACACTGTGAACTATTTCCTCTGTGAATGAATAAATAAGTATTCCTAGTCAATCAATCATAAAACCTCTCCTACTACAAAGCGTGCAGTCTCGTTAATGTCTCCGCTCCGAGCTATTTTCCACCCTGTTCCCTTTCATTTCCATCTCAGGCTTTTCCGTGCCAGCACCTAATTCACAACGTCCATACGACAAGTGTGACATTTTAGCCTTAATTTATTTCCCCCCTCACGACAAGGACGTGTCCCAGGTAGTGTTTTTTTCCTGTCAGTGTTCGGACATTTACTAATTCTAGCAAACAGACGTTTCCACGTAACAACTCAGACCATTCACACAAAGAAATGATTTCCAATTTGTCTCTCAACTGTTTGATTATACGTTACTGTGAATGTCTGATCGCTTGCGTTTACGAAACGTGTATTACGTTATCTGATACTGTACTTTATGTGCTGGTTTGTTTTTTATTACTTCATAATTAACTGTATTTTTCCGTAGTTAATTGTGTTGTTCTGTTGTTCTTGTTAATTGTGTTGTTCTGTTGTGTTGTTCTTGTTGTTAATTGTGTTGTTCTTATTGTTAATTTTGTGTTGTTAATTGTGTTGTTCTGTTTTTGTGTTGTTATTGTTGTTAAATGTGTTGTTCTGTTTTTTTGTTAATTTTTTGTATTGTTATGTTGTTATTTTTGTTGTGCTGTTATTGTTGTGTTGTTGTTAATTTTGGTGTTCTGGTGTGTTGTTATTGTTGTTAATTTTGTTGTTTTGTTGTTGTGTTGTTCTTGTTATTAATTTTGTTGTTATGCTGTTGTGTTTTTGTTTTGTTAATTTTGTTGTTCTGTTTTTGTTTTGTTATTATTGTTAATTGTCTTGTTCTTTTGTTGTGTTGTTGTTCTTTTTAATTTTTTTGTCTTGTTGTGCTGTTAATTTTGGTGTTCTGTTGTGTTCTTATTTTTTTTAATTTTGTTGCTATGTTGTTGTGTTGTTGTTTTGTTAATTTTGTTGTTCTGTTGTTCTGTTGTTGTGTTGTTTTTGTTGTTAATTGTCTTGTTCTTGTTGTTAATTTTCTTGTTATGTTTTTGTTCTTGTTGTTAACTGTGTTGTTCTACGTACTGTTTGTGTGTAAATGTGTACTGTACTACTGCCACCGGGTGTCAACACAATTGGAGTTAACAAACGTAAAATATCATACGAGGGCCGTCCTGAAAGTATCCAGTTACGCCATGTCATATTTCATGTACATTATGTTTTTAACATTATATGTTCCTGTCACAGTAGTCCTTCATTACCTTCTTCAAAGCTCAGTGCCATTTACTTCGTTTCATTTCCCTACTTACATTTTATCTTATTTCTATGTTTCCAGTACAGGCTGTTTATCCTTTATATGCTACAAACTTCGGCCCATTAAGCCTATATATTGTCAGGACGACCGTCAGATATGTTTTTCATATATTTACACTATTTTGGTTTATTATTTCTGACACAGAAGAGTACTTACAAAAGTCAGTCAATTTATTATATAACATGTCAAAAGAATATAATTTGGAAATTGCTAGAAAAAAGATGAAATTATTTGGTTCCGTTGGAACGGATCACCTAAGAACAAAAATTATTATAAATGATGAAACACTAGAACAAGTTAGCCAATTTACTTATCTAGGTTGCAGTATATCTTTCCAATTTTCCAACGATGTAGAATTTTTAATTATCAATATATTTACAATTAATAGGTAATATTAAGGGAATTATTTTTAAGAAAGTGAGAACGGAAACTATTTTGAAAATACACAACACACTAGTTTTACCTACATTTTTATATGGGTCAGAAAATTGGACTCTAACGG
>Ga0123352_10021485_pt1 | contig 10285 bp, 3 predicted proteins | sample TergutLab28metaG_FD_89700 | JGI IMG/M metagenome (GOLD analysis project Ga0123352, IMG submission 89700) | Labiotermes labralis P1 segment gut microbial communities from Petit-Saut dam, French Guiana - Lab288 P1 | ecosystem: Host-associated > Arthropoda: Insects > Digestive system > Gut ...
AATGTGGTAATCAACATTATAGTCGCGAGCTCCTGACGATGGGCATAGTAGTGCCCGAAACATGTTGAGCCTATAAGAAGTACAGTAAAATAATAAGTGGCGTCTAGTTGGTTTTTATTCTTCGGTTATTTAAGGATGTGTTTTGCAGCTTCCGTTTGAGAGAAGTAAGCAACGTGACATAAAGCATAATTAGATAAATGACACTGCAAATTAGGTGTGTACCTGATTAACTTGATTAGTTCGTATCGAAGAGTTTCTTCAGTTCTCAGAGTTTATCATGTAAATTCCTGTATTCATTTACCATCCCTCCCGTGCTGCCATATTAATTGTCCACATACTTTTCTCTCACTTGGTCCCATGTTATATTTTCCTCATTTCCCACGGGAATGCTCAGGGTAGAAAGCGGGTTAGGATCAAACCGCTTCCGTTTGATTCTGGTTTTTCATTAACCAGTCGTCGTGACTTAAGATGATGTACTGTGAAATGTAAGATGCCGAAACCACAGGACAATCGAGTGGTAAACATGTGAATACGAAAAAGTGTTTGTGTTTGAACGCACACAAAACACACGCACATACGTACATATTCCTGTGTGCATGTGCACGTTCACACATAAACTGGTACACGTATACATATTGCTCACTGAATTCAGTAGTGCTTAAACAAAAAATTGCTCATGTGGAGTTGATTCTAATATTCAAGTTAAACGATATAAAACTACGTCCGATAATAACGGCAGACTTGTTAGTATAAAAATACCCCGCTAGATGTCGATAGCAGCGTTATTGTCGAATGTAGTTGTAGTGTATTTTTGAGCTCCATCGTAGTTTTAATTCCAAATTGGCAGTTTTTTATTGTGCTACTATTGCATTCAGTGAGCTACATGAACGTACACAGATCTACGATACGTACATAAGTGTATATGTATGTTTGTTTTTGGCGCGACAGCCCCCAGTGGGCCAGGGCCTCCTCATTCTCGAGGTTTCTATATCCCACTCAACGACACAACACAGTCGATAGGACTCCTCTGGACGAGTGATCAACTCGTCGCAGAGACCACTACCTGCGACACACAACACTCACAACAGACAAACATCCATACCCCCGGTGGGATTCGAACCCACAATCTCAGCGTGCGAGCGGCCACAAACCTACGCCTTAGACGGCACGGCCACCGGGATCGACACGTATGGGTGCATACCAACAGAAAAATACAGATATATGCCGAAACTCGCTGCCTTGTGGATATAGGAATCCTGATTGGTGTTTCGGAGGTCGCGGATTCAAACCTCGGCCAATCACGGACATCATGACGGTTCTGGTTATTTGCATCAGTTCCTCCGTGCGAATTCTCGTTTGGTCCCTCAAATTAGTTAAAGACCTCGTCCATTTGCATTATTTCAGTGGAGTATTAACCAGTCATTCTAATATTCCGCGGTGTTTACGTAAGTCACAAAGACATAAATAAGGCACACTCTCAGGCCTTTGACGTCTCGAAGATGGAGCGTTCCGCCCGCCTGCGAATGCGACAGCCACAACTCCGCCCTCGCGCTGTGCACATGTCGCTTGACACTGCAGTAATGGAAGAATAACAATCTGCAGTACGGATTGCGATTTAATTTTCTGCGCCGTTGTGTGGCGTTATGTGCTGATGGCACACCCTAAGACGTATTGTCCCACAGCGAACACGGTCTGCTTACAATACCGGAATCTGGGCTTTGCCCCTCCTTCTCCCCGGCTACAACTTCCCCACTATCCAAAACTGTACACACGACACAACAGTTTCTCGTAATAATTTATGAATGTATTTATTTACAATTTCAAATTGCATCACAGGGAGATAATGACTTATTTCTTGCCACGCACTCGTGTTAACTGATTCTACGGTGGGTAGCCTATTTAGAAGAAAAATGCAAATAAACGCACGGTAGGTTATCATTTGTATAGAGCAGGGTATGACATGTGTTACATAAAAATACGCTTTATTAAGTGTGTTAAGGTTTGTTTGTTTGTTTGTTTGTTTTTTGGTTTTTTTGTTTTTGGCCCAACAGCCCACAGCGTGCCATGGCCTCCTCATTCACGAGGTTTCTATATCACACTCAACGACGCACCATAGTCGGTAGGACTCCTCTGGACGAATGATCAGCTCGTCGCAGAGACCTCTAACTGACAACACACAACACTCACAACAGACAGACATTCATGCCTCGGCGGGATTCGAAACCACAATCTCAGCAGGCGAGCGGCCGCAGACCTACGCCTTAGACCGCTCGGCCAATGGGACCTTCAGTGTGTTTAGGTAACGACCCAAAATCCATGAAGCAAAGTCCTTGAGGAGGTAATTACAGGTCATCTACCCTTTCCCCCCGACTGATGTTACACTCTCGCATGCAGTCCTCATTTTAGCAACACCTCACGATATAGAGGTGCGTTGAGGGTTCTATTTATTGCCTTATGTCAAGTTAGCGTTGTTCTGGATAATATGGTGAAAACTGTCATTGCTTGATAAGTTCTAATTGAAATCTCCCATATCGAATTAAAACATGAAACACGGTTTGTTCAAAGAAAGATTTTGACGCTGATGCTAGGTCACAGATGGACAGACATAACCTCTGTGTAACGCCTGTTTTCCCGTGTATACGAGTAGAAAGCCTAATAACACCTTTTTCTCGGATGGAAAGCTCTAGGCCTATTAAAATTCTACAACCCTTTCGGAGAAACCTGGTTCGGCATGTAGGGTACAGAAAAGGGTCCGTAACCTTTGTCATAATTAACTAACTGTGAAGTAGACCCAATTTGCTTTTTATGAATTGGGAGCTGAGTAATTGTCGTCGAAATAAATATTATGATTCAAACTATTCATTTTTTTAAATGTTTTGTTGACCGTGCATCTCGATACATCCGTGCAATAAAAACCAACTTGATGCACTATTTATCTTCAGATTATTTCGTCCGTCAATCTCTACATGTTTCGAGCATATTTGTAGCCCATCATCAGGGGTATACTGTATATATACAACAATTGGTACGTGTTGTGCTTTTTAGTTGACACTCTGTTGGCCCGACCAATAGACGGTCACAACAGTACCAGTTATTGTATATATAGAGTATACCTCCTGATGATGGGCTGCAAATATGCCCGAAACATGTAGAGATTGACTGACGAAATAAACGGAAGTTAAATAGTGCATCAAGTTGGTTTTCATTACAAATGATTAAGATAAGTTCGCAGTAAAATACTGTGGAGCTGAGGACGGTGACGGTGAGGTTCTGAACGATACGAAATACAACACATGCGTGTGAAGTTAACTGAGCGGTATCTCATTATGTAACTCAAAAGTATATATAATTGTACACGCTCTCTCTAGCCGCTCGGAACCAAGAAAACTGAGCTCCCTGCAGTCACGCATTTCTTCGTCAGAAGGTTCACGTTTTCCGTTCCTTGATTAATCGGAATTGCTAGACACGAGGAAGGGATCTGCCGTGGCGGGAGAGGAAATCCATCAAGGCTGTGCGCCGTGTTATACAGGGTGTTTTATTTGTAGCGCTTCCGCGCAGCGAAGTTACGCATTATGGATGGGCCTGGCTTCACGGAATAAGCGTCCAAATTTTCCTCTAGAGTGCGTCGTAGTGAAAAATTCTCAGTCTATCAAAATCAAAGAACAAAATGAACGATGGGATTACCTGAGCTTTCTGCTGAAGACTGCAAGAAGCGTCAAGTGTGTTATATAAAAAGAATTTCGCTATTTGATGATTATTCTACCTCCACATGAAGCAGATTTGTCTATAACATTTATTTTTGTATATATTTGGCGTGAAAAATTATAACCTTCACTGTTGTTGGTAGATGATGAGATTATAATTTGCTTACAGTTCGCCTTGGGTGGTAGATTTGGCATTATATTGTAAAAGGGGGAAGCCAATGAATAATTTAAAGACGTTATTTTATCGATGATGGCATATTTATTTTTTTTTCAAATGGACATACATCTGTAGAACGAAAGACATTGTGTGAATGACGTATACAGGTGGCCAAAAAGAAACAGGCACGACGTTAAGAAATTACACCAAAAGTACGAAATACAAATTTGAATAGAGAATTAGGAAGCCTACAAATTATCTATTTTGTTCAGCAGATGTCACATGTTTGTCTCCCCCGTTACAGAAGGTCATTTTCATTTCTTCGGCGTTCTTGCAGAATCATCAACGGTCTGTTTTCAATGTTTTCCACTTTCTTTTATCAGCCTCTGCCTAATACAAGTCATTGCCGTTTACATTTAAAAAAATTCATGTTTAGGCGAAACATTTACTAGGATAGAAGATGTTCACATCTTTGAACTTAGGTTGATTGAAAAGTCGTGCCAACATTTCAACTACTTCTGACTGATGGGAAATATTTTAACAAATGAAATGCAAAAATAATTCATACACTGTGCCTATACTTTTGTTTAATTGCTTTTCCACACAATCAACCAACAAAACTTTGCACGCTTCCGTCAACAATATACAGGTTTCGTAGAGCCGGCAGGGAAGAACTCAACACCTCGTTTTCGCAAACAGATTTTGACACTCCTTTCAACTTCTGCATTTGAAGCACATTGATAAATTGTCTATTAATAGCTTGTCTTATTAATTATTCTTAGTATTTGTTTTTTGTAGCAAACACCTGGCACAGTACTGAAATGACAACACTTGAAACTGATACGCAACTCTACAGCGTAGTGAAAGTCGTGATAAAGATATGCTTTGTAATATTTACGTTCTCAGTTGTCGGTAATAACATAAAATGCCATGCCTCGCACTAGTTAGTTTATTCCGTGGAGCAAAGTCTTTCCTCAGAAGATGACTGTTGCCCTGTCACTCTAGACATTTAACAGTGACCTCTAGAAGACAGCGGAAAATTAAGTATCGTGTTTGTGTCTTCATCGCCGACCCCGGTGACCGCGCGGTCTAAAGTGTGGGTCTTCGGCTGCTCGCTTGCTGGAATTGCGGGTTCGAACCCCGCCGGAGGCATGGAAGAATAGAGGCAGAGTCTCCTTGGAAATGATAGACAATTTCTACCAGACTACTTGGAGTTAAATTCCTGGGTGTTTGCGATTCCTCGGGTTATTTATTAGTTTTTGTGTTCCGCGACAGCATGCATTTTTATCTTCTCTTTATGATTGTGCCAGTCAATCTTTCGCCTCGCCAATGTTACGCCAAACACATCATTTGCTATGGAAAATAGGCAACCGGTTTTACGACCGCAGAATCAGGGGTCTGTAACCTTCAAATGCAAGCCAGTGGATGACACGGGCTCATTTGCTTGAGTCAAGTCTGCTAGTCGCAAAGTTGGCCACGTACCCTAATGTAACGTCCAGGTTAACAATTCCTACACATATTACCACATCTCCCAAACAGGGATTAGTATCTTTGCGTGTCGTTACATCCAGGAGTAAGGTTTAAGTTTCTGTGTTCAATTAACGTTACACAGTGTACGTCAGCACAATCTTTTTTTATTCTTTAGCAAGGCTAAATGTTTCGAATAAAAGTTAGTCATCTTCAGGCCCTTACAACACTTTTCGTTACCAGATGCTTTGTCCACTTTGGGATCCCATAGTGTTTACAATTGTGGAATACATCTAGTTAAAACTGCCTAAAAAGGTTTTGTTTTGTTTATAAAGTGTGTTATTTACAGATTGTGTCTAAACATTAAAATATTTAAAAAATTCTTCCTTAACGGTGCGTTGATGATCACCGCGTATTCAACTGTGAGTTCCGTTGTCATATTGTGGCTGATGTTGGGGTACGTCTATCCTTATCAAATATAAAAAATAGACGTATCCCAACATCAGCCATAATATGACACCGAACTCACAGTTGAATACCCGGTGATCAACGCACCGTTAAGGAAAGTTTTTTAAAAATATTTTAATGTTTAGACACAATCTGTAAATGACACACTTTATAAACAAAACAAAACCTTTTTAGACAGTTTTAACTAGATGTATTCCACAATTGTAAACACTATGGGATCCCAAAGTGAACAAAGCATCTGGTAACGAAAAGTGTTTTAAGGGCCTGCAGATGACTAACTTTTAGTCGAAACATTTAGCCTTGCTAAAGAATAAAAAAAGATTGTGCTGACATATACTGTGTAACGTTAATTGAATTGCAAGCACATCGTGATGCCTTCATTCAGAGGAATTTCTGTGTTTACATTTTAATTGTTCTTTGAAAGGCTGGAAAAGAAAGTTTCGATATACTTACATTCTTGTAGTAACACCCAAATTTTGCCCTTTTTATAACACTCCAAACTTATAAACATTTTGTCATAGTGCAGCCCTCCTGATGCAGAGTTCAATATTTAGTTCAAATTCAGTAAAATATACAACTTCGTTCCCGTGGCACACATTAAAATTAGTCAATTTCCCTTTACCACACCTCCTTCAGTTTCCAAACCTGTACATTATTTCCAATCTACCTTTTAAAGTAAGGACGAGAGGATAATGCCTGAGAATGTACAATACCTTTAAATTTTTGCGTTCCACGAATAACTTCTTTTATTGCAGTATACCCTAACGCTTGTTTATTCTTCTTCTTCTTCTTTAGTTTAATTTTTAAGGGGGTAGTCATGTTGTTTCCATAAAACTTGGCTTACACTATATATCGCAATATAATACCAATTTTCGTTTGCACTTTTCCTGGGTAAAATAGACTTTTTTTTAAAAATAAATGCAAATGGTATTTCATGTAATCATTGTGATTTACAATTAGAAGCACGTGGTTTAATAAAATCAGAGCGTGGACATTGAAGTTTATCTTTTATTAACCTTTTAAAGACGCAAACTAATTTGCTTTATATAAGGAATCAGTCCGTACCGCGGTGTAAACACTTTCCACCACGGTTATAAAAACCAATCAGTGTATGATGTATAAAGCAAAAGTTGCTGTCTGTTCTGAGTTCCGTACAAAACACTCACCGCAAAGCGAGCAACGTGTAGAATTTTTGAAGGTTAATCCTGAAGGGACGTATGGAAACCGCTAGGCTTTAATAGGTTAAGTTCGCGGTTGACATAGAACTCAGCTCCTTCTATTAGAAAGACAATTCGACAAGTGCGGGGAAATAATCACGATATTAATAAATACGTGTGGAAAAAAATGCATCGTTCTTAGCATTAAATCTGACAGTACATGTACTGACACCCACGTTTTAAAGGGTTAATTTACAAATACATTCGTGGACCGTATGAATTAAATGTCAACTGTACGAGTAGGTGCAAAATTGATTTGAACGTTTACGATAAAAGAGTTTCTTGATCAGTACTGAGAAATTAATAAAAGCATGTTCCCGGCACGACTGTCTTCATGACTGATGTCAAAATATACAACAGAGCTATTCAGAAGCTAAAAAAATGGCGTCAGAAATGAACGAGAAACTCATTGGATTGTACACAAGGGAAATGCCAAAGCCGTTACGTTCAAAAGGGAACAGATCCCTTCTTACGCAACGGTCTGTGCTGGGGTATGACATAATGGCGGGTGCGAAGTCTCACGTGAAGGGCCCTAACTAGAGGACGTGAAACAAATACGGGAGTGGATTGATAGTAGGACAGGGGGATCTCTGTATTCTCTAGAGAGAAAAGAAGCCAATCTTCTCCGAATGTCTCTCTTACGCAGTTTTTATCTCACTCTTGAACTCCTCCTTTCTCTTACATTTATGCAGTCTCTCTTCTGTGTGTAGTAGTTCTGTATTGAGGAAAAGAAAGCTCTTCACCATTTCGGAAGAGCTGAAGATTTCGAGCTTCTTCCCGATTACTCTGGTGGTGATTTTGCCCTTTCTACTTGTTCTTAATGTCTATGCACATTAGAAGAAGAAAATAAACTTTGAACAACGAATTTCAGAAGAAACACGTAAAACCTGTCCTAATTGTTTGAAGCCTAGTGGTAACTATATATACCACCCGATTCAGCATAAGAAACTGTGCATTCTGTTACGCATTGGGTTCGCGTCTTACATCATTTTCACAACAAACACTGAAAATTTCCTGAAACAGCATAACAGATTGATCGCTGTAATGGACACGAAATTTGTTCTATGTGAGTCAGGGAGTAAGTCTTTATGTATAGTTTAGATGCAAGAGAGTCTTCAGAGGGTTAAGTATTTGGAAATTAAACGATACACTATATCCGACTGATAAAGACTTTGTGGTGAACGGTTTTAATGTGACATTCAAGAATTTTTCGGATTTAATGGCGTGATATTGAAGTATCTGATAATCGGGTCAAAATTGCTACTGCGACTTGGGCTTCAAATAAGTTATGGGTTTTATCGAACTGATATGGTCCAAAATTAATTTTGGTTAACAAAGTTTCCGATGCACTTTTATAGGCTAATTTTCGTCGTTATCTTCATTCCGTGCCGCGAATGCCTCATCAAATGGAGTGTGTCTAGGTCTTCATTTTATAAAGTTAAATATACCCATATAATTGATTCTAAACTTAACGAAATTGTGTCTTGATGCGGTGAGTTAAGAAGGAGCACCTTTCCCGGGTTCTGAGTCCGGATTTTATATTTGCTGCTCACGTGGTAAATGTAAGCAGTCCACGTTTCGAAGGACACGTGGTCTCCGTAAGGTATTAGCTTGCGAGGTAGTGCTGTAATTAAACACTTGGTCACCAGCTTCTTACCGCGAGTTCCCATCCACTGCAGTCCGTGTGGGATTGTTGGTTGACATTGCGACAATGCGACAGTTTCCATCCGAATGGTTCCGTTTCCCCTTCTTAGTATCATTTCTACATTGCGTAGTATTCATTCATCTGTCTTATTTGGACGCTGTTTTTTTTGTATTGTCGCGGTTGTTCCTAGTACAAGAGTAATGAAAACATTCCTGTGTTGTACATCATTTCCTGGAAGTCAAGGGCAGCAAGTCTAGTGTACGTGTGAGTTTTTGGTTGGATCTTCTCCTTTGTCGTGTCGTCGGTGGACCTCTGCAATGAAATTCTTCCATTGCAGTTCCTACCTTTTCTCTTCTCCTAGTAGTCACTCATGCATTGCTGCTTCGGGCAAAGTCTGCTTTTCTTGAAAAGTGTACAATAATAATTTCGCTTCAACAGAAGCATAACCAATTTGTTTGAAGCGTATTTCGTTAAACATAATATTTTTTTAGGCGCCTTGTGATTTATGGTGACCAATTTTGACCTTTTTCTTAATTCTGTACTGCCTTGAGAAGCAGTTCTTTTGTCTCTTTTTGGTCGCTTACGGTCCGAATGTTGTGATGATTGCAGTTCCTTTCGTTTTGCTTATTTGTTTTGTTTACAACTTAACCGCCTGCGAATCATTCAGGTTGTTTGCGTCATGCAAGGCGGCTAACAAAAGATTCTCAATCTGAAACTTCCTGGAAGTGTCTTTCTGAAACAGGGAACCTCCTAAACTAATTCATTGGAAAGGAAACGTCCTTGCTGTTGTGTCTCAAATGATGACGTCGGCAACCGGCATGGGCAATACTGCTTTTTTTTATAAACTTTTGTTGTCTATCGAAAAGTTTTCTTCTTTAACTTGTTACTTCAGTTCTCCATCGTGTATTACAGTATTTTTCAGTTCATAATACAAAAGCCTAAAGATGAAATAGAATGTTGACCTAGTTTATGAACAAGAACTTCAAAATAAGCAAAAAAATTATCCCTCATGTTCTTAGCTGCAGACTGTCTCCACAGCGATGCCATTACGCAGCAGAAAGGTTTGATTAAGTTCAAGCGCGCACGCGCACACACACACACACACACACAACAACACACACACACACACAACACACACACACAAAACAACACACACACACACACACATGCAACATCACACACAACGCAAAACAACACACACACAAAACACCCACACTCACAACAAAACACACGCAACACATACAACAACACACACACACGCAACTCTCACACACGCACAACACACACACACACACACAAACAACACACATACACACACAACACAAACACACACACACACCACATACAACACACGCACACAACACAAACACACACACAACACACCCACACTCACAACAAAACACACGCAACACATACAACAACACACACACACACACACACAAAAGAAACACACACGCAACTCTCACACACGCACAACACACACACACACACACACACAAACAACACACATACACACACAACACAAACACACACACAACACACACACACCACATACAACACACGCACACAACACAAACACACACACAACACACCCACACTCACAACAAAACACACGCAACACATACAA
>Ga0123352_10021486_pt1 | contig 10285 bp, 3 predicted proteins | sample TergutLab28metaG_FD_89700 | JGI IMG/M metagenome (GOLD analysis project Ga0123352, IMG submission 89700) | Labiotermes labralis P1 segment gut microbial communities from Petit-Saut dam, French Guiana - Lab288 P1 | ecosystem: Host-associated > Arthropoda: Insects > Digestive system > Gut ...
GTAAATATATTTATTGACGTGTTCTGTACGTATAGCTGATAAGACCGTGTAGCTTAACCTCTGTATCGTTACATATGCTGTTCGAGGAGTGGCACTGTGAGTTATATTCCTCTCACGTATCTGCAGCCGAGTTTAGGTGGTTTGAAACCCTCGCGAAGTTGCGGATTTCACTAAAATGAGTCAATGGAACTACCGTCTACACTTTTTATTCTTGTTTTACATTAATGTACTTATTTTATCATAAACACAATATGTTAATTTCCATAAATATTTTCATATAAATAAATGACGTAATCAACACTTTTTTGCGATCGTTGCTGTCAAACAAACAGGAAGGGTCATACGTGACTTGTAGCTTGCACATAACATCGTCAAGGAATGTGACTTCAATAAACTTTATCTATCACCGTCTATTTTAGAAAGATGCTGTAAAATTAGAGAGATTTTGGCCGATTGGATTTTCCCTTATACCTTTTTTTAGTGAATCAAATTTGCCCTCACAGCATATTTGGCGTTTAATTCTAGGGCGTTAAAAATGATAACCAGTTCCTTCGTTGTATTTGAGCACCCTCTTACCAGTCAAATCTACGCCTCTTCGAATTATAACCTTCTTACTTTTTCTATACGCTAAGTAGGATATAAAATCCAAGTGTGTACCGACTGATTCAAAATTTAATTTCGAAGGACTTACCGGTTTTTACGGTAAATAACTTGCTATATAGTACAACCCTTATGTTACGGATAAGAACAGGAAACAGTTCTTGAAATGGGGTTTGATTGAGCAAGCCCATCAAGTAATTTGAATTACTTGCATATAATTGTACCATTTCATTTATTTCGTTTAAGCAAACTTTGAATTGTCGCAAAGTGAAGACAATCTCGTTACGCAGTTCGGTATCGACCACCGAAGATACGGTCAGCTGAAAGAGTCGGAAAAGCTGTCTGTAGTCGTTGGTACAAATAAATATAGCTATATTGGTGAAATTCACAATGCTCCAAATTGTGAGAAAGCCAGTTGCAATCTGACAACAAGACACTGCTGCAGCTGTGGCAAATGAATGACGGGGCGCCTATGGGTTTTGTTGATTGAATGTTAGTGAGCCCTCGGATGAACTGGGCCCACAGAGTAGTGTAGTATTAAAACTGGTCCTGAATACACGGGGTAAACATCTGGATTTAATCGAGCTGTTATGAACTGGGCAATGAAATTTCGGATTCCGTAACATGCTGAGAATTTCTTTAAAAGAGGATTAACCTTTTGGCGCAGGAATTATTTTTTTAATTTTAGCACATCCTGTATATAAAATTTGAATAATACAGGAACCAAATACGTTAGAATTATGAAAGAAACTGCATTGAGAAGAGAAAAAAACGGAGATTATATACCACATTAAAAATATTCAGTACCTATATTTGTTGAATAAATATATAAAATGCAACTTTAGAGGTTAGCGGTGCGGTACGACCACTATAGTTGACATTAGGCGTCAAATGGTTAATTGGCAGCTTCTAAAAAAGAACACTGCTGTATGTATTGAGTTCGAGAGGTTTGATCGGTAGGCAACCTTCCTTATTTTTCACAGTCAGCTGACTGTTCGTGTTATTTAGAGCGTCGCTTCATGCTGCTTGTGTGTGTGTGTGAGTGAGTGTTATAATACTAGCCACTGAACTGGATGATCGTATAATGCAATTCCAATCATGCTTCATGCCCTCTGTTCTCGCGGCTGGACACCGCTCCAACTCTCTGTGCAGGATCGCAGGTAGAAAGTTACACATCCTGTTCCTCCAGTTCCCTTTTCCGTGTTTTATATGTATATGAAAGTGGATCAGAAATTAAATTAATTCACAACTTTCCCGTTATGTTTGAATTAATGTAGTGTTCGACGTGAACTTATGTTGGGCTATTGCACTAGATCTCAAGCAGTATGTCCACACATCATTTCAGTCTACGAGATTTTCCCCATGTGCCACACTCGGTCTGTTATTGTACACATTCATTTTGTAAATAAACGTTAAACTATACTATACACAGAAATTATAATGCGTGTTTGCAGCGCTTGCGCACTGAACATTCTCAGAAACTGTATGCTGCACTGTTTAATTGCAATAGGCTGTCTGTACATTCCGCGGTACACAGTTCACGGCATAATAAAGGCGATATTACCATGACTGTGCACAGTTTAGTTGCTTCTTCATAATGTGGACCTCCATGGACAGTGAAGGGAAATTACTGACTGAAATAGACGGACAAACGTCTTAAGGTGTCCAGTTATCATGAACGGTACCGTAAGATGTCACGGTTGACTTCAATGATACGCCGTGACGTCAATCACTAACACGGTGCTTTAACTTTAGTGACAGTAGCACATCGCTGTTTGTCGCGTGTACCACTGTTATTGGAGGTGGGGAGAACTAGACTTTAGATAAAGAAAGTGGGAAGAGGCAGGAGGAAACTGCGTAATGAGAAGTTTGATGGTTTGTAAGTAGAAAATTTTCATGAAGTTATGGAAGGTGAGATGGATGGTAGTGTGAAGTTGACCACACATCTCCACTAAATGGAGATGTGTGGTCAACTTCACACCCAGACAGCTTTAAACCCGGAACGATCACCGGTACCGATTGAACTGGAGGCTGGTTTGGTTCCAGATGCTGTCTGAACGATGAAGGTAACAATGCACGTTGAGAATGGATACAGAAAGCTGACTGGGGATAAGAGTTGTGAGAACTAATATAGATGACGGGCACAATTGAAATCGACCAACAAGTAAGGGATAATTAATGTATTACAGCGTATCGTCCTTTGAGGGATAACTGAGTTTCGTCTATCACAAAAAGCTCTGAATTCTGAGCCACTGTTTGAACCTGAAGTAGGAGTCTGCTTTTTGTAGTGAGCTACAGACTTAGTAGAAATGTGAATGTCAGACATATGAAACGTATTGTGTACAGGAAAATTGCTTGTAATCAATGTAATATTTAAATCACGCACACACACACACACACACATATATATATATATGTGTGTGTGTGTGTGTGTGTGTGTGTCTAGAATTCAGTTCTTTCCAACCATTCCGCAAGAACCAAATCCAAAAACGACAGAAATGTGTTATCACAACTCTGTTGCGTAATTTAATATTGCACATCACTCCGTGCTATATGATATGTGATACCAATTCCTTGCACAGTGTTTTTATTTGTTAATTATTTCTCCGACTTGTTTCTGCCTCAGTTCATGGCCATTAGATAAGGTAAGGTAGGATTAAAATATTAAGAAATCCACATCAGTTTATACGATACAAAAATTGTGTTCAGTATACACTGATGTAGTTTGTTGTGTTGTCATTCAAAACCGCAACACGACACATCTGTAGTGTGATTTTGGGTTTATTTCATTGGAGGAAAGTTTAATGGCAGACGTTGGGACACGACAAGTTATATCAGTGCCTCCTTATCACATGTGTAAAACTTCTGCAAAATAATTTGACGTATGAACTGCACAAACTTACGAGCTCCATGAAGACGGCCAAGAACTGAGGACGAAACACGGTGGATCAATAATTAATAAACAAACATTATGCAGAAAGTTGGTATTAAATGTGTGCATATATATATATATATATATATATATATATATATATATATCTGTTGCGTAATATCAAGATTTCTTTCAAATACGCACAGTGAAGGAGCGCACTTAAGAACAAAGGACATGTGCAAAGAAAATTACAGTATCGAGGTGTGGTAACAGACAGATTAATTTAGAATAATATATAGAGTTCGTCGTTGTGTAGAAGTGTTTAGAAAAATATTATTAAAACACACTCATAAACTGCGCAACTTTATCTGCTTTTTCACTGCTCTAACACGTTTCGGTTAATCATTAGCTTTCATTAGGAATGTATTCAGGTTTACATATAAAATTATTAGGAACCGTGTAGACTGTAACACGCCTGGGACTAGTTTTTAAAAACTGAATTATAATACGTTTGCTCCAGTAAAATATTTATATTGCAAATCTTTCTTCTTCTCAGTCCACGAATCACAATGGCGTAGTTCATGAACATTAATAAGGTCAAATTATTAATTGAATCTCCTATTTTATTCAGTAATTTCAAATTTTTCGAAGGCATAAAATCGGTTTTCTTTCAATAAAAGGGTTCAGTTTGTCTTCTCTTCTTCCAGAACTTGGACTTGCTGCCCGGTACGGCCTCACCCCTCACTCCTCCTAGCTACGCCCCTGTTCACATTTCCCATTACACCATTGTTTTATAGCGGTTTGTAACAAGACACACAAATCACAATACAGTGTATTCAATACGAATTTTATTTAACACAAACATGCAGGTCTGTGCGTTTATTTTGCAACTGAAATAGTACATAATACTGTACAGTACGTGATACGAGAGCACGTAACCTGCGCCTGATCATTAAACATTAACAGCACACATATGGAGAATTATTTATATTCTAAGAGCCCCTCTGTACATTCGTTGTTCGGAAGTTCATATTACAATTAGAGGAAATTGCAGAATAAGTACCTTGAGTATAAGTAATGTTACTAAATTTAATAATATATTTGTACGATGATATTAAGGACGATGTGTTGGGCAGGGCATGTGTTTCACATGGGGCAGTAGCGAAATTCATAAATTGCTACTGTAGTGGAAACTTATAGAAACAGAACATTAGTTCAGTAACATTAACGTTATCAGGTGCTGCCCCATCACCACGCAATGTATGTAATTTTACCGTGAGGGAAAGGGAACATTCTGGAGCTACAAACATAAACACACACATCGTCACATTACTTCACAAAAATCCGGTACAAATTTCCTACCGTAAAATTGCAAACTGCTGAACTGCCATGTTAGCATATCCTTGTTTAAAAAATAACCAACACGATGTCACTTGTGGACTACCCATGAAAATAAAGGATAGTCCACAAGTGACATGGTGTTGGTTATTTTTTAAACAATTACAATGATGCACGGAACAATGAATGTAAAATTTAGCATATCCTGTTGCGTATCTTGTGTCAGAACTTATATCTGCGTCGGAATGAGCTGAGGCATAAGATGCCCCTGAAAATGCATCTGCGTACGGTTAAACTGAGACTTATGTTGCCCTGGGATCGTAGGCGTCGCAGTATTCCATCGTTTTCGGTCTGTTTCTTAGTCTCATCTCCACCTTGGCCAAATTAAATCCCCACCAATTGCACAAACCAACAAAATACCAGTCACAATTAAAATAGTCCACTACGGAAGGACCTCCGCTCTGCATACTTACTTCACTTTCATCCTTATGTTCTGTACGTGTGCTGACAACTTCAGAGATTGTTTTGGATTAAATGTTCATTTCCTCAGCAACATGAGAGCGAATTTCTTCAATCACGTCCCACGACATCCCTTGCAACTGTCTTGGGGACGCACAATGCAATGTCAGTTTGTGTTTCAATCCCCGCCACACTTCAAATAACAAAGAACAATCACAATTCCAAGGATTTGCTGTAAGGTCTGTAACAGCTGTTGTTTGGTTTAACCACTTCACTGATGCGACATCCAGTGTACTCAGACGATTTGAGCACAGATTTAGGTACTCAAGTTGGAACGTTGCTTTGGAACTGTCAGAATCACTGTTAAGTGGAAAATACAATTCGAAGTTAATAGACCGTAACATATTTTGAGCCAGGTTGAGGTGTTTCAGCTTGGACGGTTGGTTATTTTGTCGGTTTGTACTGTGGAAGGTGTTGTGGAATATAATTGGATTCAGCTCCTCAATTTTGTTGTTCGGAAGATCCAACTCTACCAAATGTTCGAGTCCGTGTAATGATGATTTGCTGATTTCTGTTATGTTGTTCCCTTGTAAATAAAGAAATGTTAGTTCCCGGTTGTGAATGAACGTGTCTGGATCTAGTGAAGTGATTTTGTTTTTTGAAATATCCAAATGACGAAGCCTGCTGTTATTTCGGAATGTTGACTGATGGACATCAGATATGTTGTTTCTTTCCAAATTAAGCCATTGCAATTTCCAGTTATTATCAAATGTGCCAGTCTTGATTGATGGATGAATATCAGCCATATTATTATCATTCAAATTAAGCCATTTCAGTTCCACATTAAAACTAAATGTTTCCGGCTCTATTGAAATAATTTTGTTTCCTGATGAATTTAAATCGGTTAGTTTACTGGCGTTTGCAAATGTAGATGGATGGATATAATTAATAGAATTTCGTTCCAGATCAAGCCACACTAATTTCACGTTGTTATAATATGTGTATTGATGTATCGAAACAATTTTGTTTCGTGACACATCTAAATCGATTAATTCGGTGTTAGTCTGAAATGTTGACGGGTGTATGTCTGTAATACTGCTCTTCGCTAAATACAGCCGAACTAATCTATCAGTGTAGTAAAATGTATATCGGTGAAGTTTTGATATACTGTTACCGGACAGATACAGTTCCTCAAGATCAGCAAGACTAAAGAAGGCAAATTGCTGTATCTTCTTTATATTGTTCTGTGACAGGTCAAGAGATGTCAGTGATAAGAAACCTTCTTCCAGCTCATGTACAGCACTTCCAGTGACACGTAGTACCTTAATCCAGATTGAAACGCGTGTTGCGTCACATCTATTACGTCACTAAACAGATTTGTACATGTCGCCTGTTCACTGTAGCACTGACACACACTGGGACAGAGTTGTTGTGAGTTCACTTGTACTGCAGTCACGATCACCAGCACGATCATTTTGGGGAAATTACGGTACTTTTGCTCCTGTACTCGAACCGGTTTACGTCCCTCTCATTTCCCTATTGGTCAACAGACTGTTAGATACTGCGTTTATGTGCTCAATCTGCACGACATCTGAAGCATATCTCTATTGCTCAGAGGTGTAGCTGTGCACTTGTATGCCTTCCTAATGTCAAGCCTGTCTTATCGCAGTTTTTGGAACAAGGTGTGTTTTTCTGCTTCTGTGCAGCGGCATGAAAATCTATAAATGTTCAGTTTGTTACATAACAAGAAATGTTGGGAAGAATATTGAAATTTGCCTGGGGAAGAAGAGATGTGCGGCCTAGACGTATATGACAGGCAGAAATAAAATCTACCACCAAATAAAGGTTAATTAATGCAGTACGGCGTACCGTCCATTGAGGGAAATGACTGAGTTGTTTCTTCCACAAAAAGGTCTTAATTCTGATCCCTGTTTTTACCTGAAGAAGGCGTCTGCTTTTTGTAGTGAGCTACAAGCTTAGTAGAAATTTGAATGTCTGACAGGAAAATTGCCTGTAGCCGAAATTAAAAATTCTCTAGATATATTTAACAACACACGAAGTCTGTGGCACACACACACACACACACAAATAAAATATATATATATACACACACAAACACACAGTTCCAGTTCTTTAAAACCACTCCTCAACATCAAATACCAATAATTACAGAATTCGATTATCACACCTCTACTGCGTAATTTAATATAGCACATCCTCCTTATTATGTAATATGTAATACCAAAGTTTTGAACAGTGTATTTATTTGTCAGTTATTGCTACGAAATGTTTCTTCCTCATTTCTTGGCCATCTTAATGGGGCTTTAATATCGTGCAGTTTATTTCGACGTATTTTGCATGGCACACGTTTTACATACAACATTAAAATGACGGTTATTGTTTAAATATTTAAAAACTCAATATTGATTTATGAAATATAATATTAATTTCAGTATTAACTAATGCAAGGGGCACGCGGTGGCGCACTTAGTTGAGGCACTGCCCTGCGAGCTGGAAGTTTGCGGGTTCGATTCCCGATGGTGTTATTGGAATTTTTCATTGACATAATCCTTGCGGCTCCGCTATGGCCGTGCGTTCCACTCATCCTGTAGCAGAAATGAGTACCAGGAATACTTCCTGATGGGTAAAGGCGGGCGATGTGTAGGGTTGATACTAACACTTAAAATACTCAACGTTATTTTATGCGATACAAGTTGAATTTCATTATACACTGATGCAATTTGTTGTGTAGTCAATAACAGCCGCAACACAAAACACATTAGATTAGATTTCGGGATTATTTCATTTGAGGAAACGTTAATGGCAGACGTTTGGACACGACAAAGTAAATCAGTGTCAACCGAGAATAATTTGATATTGCATAAACTGATGTTAAGGATTTTAATATTTTTATTTTACACTTAATTTTCATTTTAATCATATATATATATATATATAACTTATGCCAAATATGTTGACGGATAGGCTGCACAAACTTACAATCTTCTCAAGATGGCCAAGAACCGAGGTCGAAACACGATGGATCAATAATTTATTCAAAAACCTTACTGAACAAGTTTGTATTATATATATATATATATATATATATATATGGGTGTGTGTGTGTTTTTCATAGTATCATGTCTTCTTTCAAACTGGTATCATGAAGGAGCACACTATAAATCACATGTACATGATAAAAATACAGTAAAAAACTATGGTAACAGGCAGATTAACTTAGAATAATATATACGAATACTTCATTGTGTAGAAATATTTAGACAAACATCACTGAAACACAATCACACACTCTGTAACATTATCTGCTTCTCCACTGCTCTAACAGATTTAGGTGAATCATGTATCTTTCGATATGATTGTATTCAGGTTTACATATAAAATTAGTGAGTTTCTTGTAGATTGTAACATAATTGGCACGCATTTTTACTAATTAATTAATAATGCGTGTGCTCCAGTAAAATATTTATTTTTCAACTCTTTTGTTATCGTTTTTGTATTCAGGAGTTCCATTGTTTTTACGGCGTAGTAGAATAGCATTTCTGTAATAACCGTTCACCAGTACAAATCAGTCAGTAGCTAACAGCAACACTTGCCTTTCACCGTGTGTGAATGTGGTTATGTGCATGCTGTCGAATGTTCTATATAGCATTCAGCGCAACACGGTGTTCCTTCCTTTATCGCGAGAAATAGTTTGTATCTACGTATTCAAACATAACTGTATGAAAGTAAATATTGTAAAATAATTTCTTTGGTTACGGTAAATATAGGCTGCTTTAAAATCAAGAACATTCTATGTAACTGTTTCACAAATATGTTCTGTTGCATACTCACACTCGGAGTTCAAATCTATCAGTGATTCAAATGGAAATTCCCAGTATGATGCCTCTGGTGTCTATGGGTGCCGAATGACAAAGACCTGATTATGGCCACTACCGGCCGAAACATGTAGTCTTTTGACCTAGAATATATAATCTAATTAAACAATAGTTGTGCTGTTGACTTCATACCTACTTGCTAGTTTATACTACACAACGGGGATGGCACAATTCAAAGTTACAGATTTGTCAAGATATCTTACGCTTTTAATTAGCATACCAACTAATGCACATACATAAAATTTCACATCGATCCTAAGATCATCTTCAGGGAGCTACGCCGTTCGTTGCGAAAGTCACATTTTAAAAACATTCACTGATTAATTTCCATATATTAACAGGGTGCTGTGGCAGCATGTCGTATTGTGTAAGAGTACATTGTTGGGAATGCGTCTGACTATGGGTTTGCGTTGTATGTTATGTTGCGTGAGACTGCCAGAACACACGACCACACCCATAGTCAGGCGCACTATATATTGCATATGCAATATTGTTTATGGAAAGTGTGAAACATTAAAGTATATTTGTTGTTTAAGAACTTCCAATTTTTATTCTAGTAGGCGAAAGTTGGTGGTATAGAATTAAAAACTTTACGACACAAATTACTGCCGGTGGTCATATATACAGTAATATAGAAATACCAACACCACAATAGCACATTAAGTAGCATACATTGTTATCGTTGTTATATTACCACAAACATGATGCACATTAAAAAAACAATGTGATAATAAGTTTATATTTAATATTATATTACCATTTCTGCGATCTAGTTTAATAATATATATGCGAACCCGAACAGCTTAAGTCTACAAATATTTAAGTTAAGTAGAACAAATCTGGCAATGAAAATGTCTTTATTTGTTAAATATATTCTTTTTAGTTTATGCTGTTGGAGTATTTAAGTTCTTACAAATACGTACAAGGTCGCAGTGCCACAATATTATATTTTTTTATGATTGCATTGCTTATACGGTCTTCATGGCAGCACACTGTGCTAAGGTACCGTGCAGTGCATGGTGTTTGGTCGGTGGAGGAACTGGCGGACAGGCTTACTGATTATGGTGAAGTGGCGAGGGGTGGGTGTTTAGTTGCTGGGTACTTCAGCGTGAAAACTTCA
>Ga0123352_10021487_pt1 | contig 10285 bp, 7 predicted proteins | sample TergutLab28metaG_FD_89700 | JGI IMG/M metagenome (GOLD analysis project Ga0123352, IMG submission 89700) | Labiotermes labralis P1 segment gut microbial communities from Petit-Saut dam, French Guiana - Lab288 P1 | ecosystem: Host-associated > Arthropoda: Insects > Digestive system > Gut ...
CTACATGTTTCGGCCTGCATTGGCCATCATCAGGTTGTCTAGGGAACTTAAGGGCTAGCTATAAGCATGCGCGCGCGCGTGGTGTAGAGATCTCTACATACGCATAGCTTGACAAACCGAATCAAAAAAAGGGTCAGATAAAACACTATGAAACATAACAGATAAAGATAGTAATACAAAATACATGAATATAAAGTAGACAATACCACAAATAGAGTTATTGTCTAGTTTATATTCATGTATTTTGTATTACTATCTGTACCTGTTATGTTTCATAGTGTTTTATCTGACCCCCTGTTTTGATTCGGTTTGTCTAGCTATGCGTATGTAGAGATCTCTACACTACGCGCGCGCGCATACAGCTAGCCCTTAAGTTCCCTAGACAACCTGATGATGGCCAATACAGGCCGAAACATGTAGTCGTTTTCATCACAGTCATTAAATACACCTCAGTGATTAAGTTGTGTTTGACTACATACCTTTTCCTAGTTTCACAAACGCAACGGGGATGACACACTTCCTAGACTCCAATATAAAAACCAGCCGGTTAATTCGGTTTGGCGAAATAATCACTGTTTATTCTGAGAATCATACGTTACACGAAAATACACTCTGTGGTAAAAATGCAGAGATTTTTAATATAAAGGAATGTCGTATTTACAGTAACCTTGGAGTGTACAAATCCTTAGTGACTAAATTTTGAACGATCGCGCCTAATATCTGTGGGTACTCAGTATGGAACATGCTTCATGTCACACTTCTGTCGCCTAGAATTTTAGACGACTGCAAATTTCTGAAACATTTCCGGGCCCCTTTCGCAACCACTTCACTTTCAAGGGCTAATAAATACAAGCGGACCCCGTATCTATGGGTAATACGTTCCAAGACCTACCGCGGTTACGTGAAATCGCGGATAATACCGAACGCTATATATAACATGACATAACGTGATATTCGTGTAACATACATAAATATGGTAAAGTTTAATTGATAAATTACGCACAGTCAGATATTAACAACATTAAATAAAGTAATAACAAAGTGTACTGTACACTAAATTTTACATTTGCAGTGTACTTTCTCTCTCTCTCTCTCTCTCTCTCGTACACATGAAAGTAAGGGTTTCTGACGTGTTAGCCTAATCCTCAAGAGACGATTGAGCAATGAAAAAATACAGTACCTGTAATGTACAGTATCATGTAGAGGGTCAAGAGATGACAGAACAACAAAAATCATTCTTTTCCATCAAAGCGCTGCATAAGAAATGAAAAAACGCCATTGTTACACATTTTACAATGAAAATAATACGTACGTACCTGTACATAAACTGTAATAAGAAAATTTTATTTGTTAAAAAATATCTTAGCGTATTGTCGGTATTCACCGACTTCTGCATTCTTCTCGTTACTTTCTGAACACAAACACTGCGATAACGCGGCAACTAATTAGAACAGCGTGAACGCTAGAATCAGAATGGTGGCAAGTTTGCCGGGAAGCGTGTGTACGCGGACAAAGGAAGATTAGGCAAGTACTGGGTGCATTTGGGCTGCTGGATTTCACCATGTTACGGCCCGTTCTGGCTTGGCGCGCGTTTTGAAATTTATGAACCGTTTATTTCTTTGGTTTTCCAAAATTTCTTCGGGCCGCGGCAAACCTCGGACAACTAAAACCGCGGATACTGAATCCGCGAATACGGGGGTCCGCCTGTACAATTCATGTACCCCAACATTCGGCATAACTGCCTAGGAAAACTTTCCACGAAGGTAAACTGGTTCGGCCCTTCAAAACTTCCACTAACATGCATCCAGTGCCTAAGACCCTTATTCGTGGAGCTGTACCTCCATGGTTCCATACATCTCTATATCTCCATAACTATATAAATCTCTGTATCTTGCTTATATACACGCTTAGCTTTATCTTTTAGACGCTATTTTCAAAATAACGGTGCTCCCGAAAAGTCATGTTCCGTAAAGGATTGAACATTATTAAATAAACCACAACCGAGTGATGAGACAGGACGAAGTTATGAGTAAAGTTCTCTTTTCCATGAGACATTTCAATGTGGAGGATACAGCATTTTGGTCCTCCAAGTGCCTTATGGCTAATTCCACTGTACAAGGCTCGCCCAACACTTTGATCTAGAGCTGTTATGAATCCAGCACTTCAAACGGGTTTGCTGCGCGCTCAGCAGATGAAGACAGTCTACAAGGGAAGATGAAAGAAAAGATGTTTGTGCTTCTGTAGAAATAAAGATGAAAGGCTTTTCAGTCACTTTATACGTCTGAAGTAACTTGAATTATAAGCTGTCTTATATAATACAGATCTCATTAGGATCTGACCCGGTACCACAGACAGAAAGAAGAGATTGTTATGGACTGACATAAAAAAAATGATCGACTAACGCATGACTGAATATGTAGCTCCTTTAGGCACAGTAGTTATTATTTGTACCACCCACCTTACCCTTAAAAAGATCTGTATTTTACCCACGTAGTGTACTCATGAGCTTCATGCGATTCGCAAAATATAAGTATTTACTATTCCTTTATTTGATCTTTGTAATGGAGATGCTGTGTGTTGACAGTGACGTACGAAGAGGCTTTTTAAACATTAGTTATGTAAACATAACGCTTGAACATGTTAAAAACTGCTAATACCCTGAAATATGTTTATCTCACTCTTACATTCATTACAGTTAACATTAGTTTGACACCGGATACGGCACTAGAAGCCACCGCGATGTAGAAGAGTATTAATTGTTATTAATTAAATAACTTGAGTTTAACCCCCACCTCTAGAGGAATTTTTATCTGAGAGAAGGGACGTAACCAACAGTTAAACGTACCCACTCTACATCACTTATCTGCTTTGGTTTCGTGGGTTTTAAACAAGGGAAAGCTTAATCCGAAAGCCCCAATGCCCAATTCTTCAGAAAATGTCATCAAAACTCGCATTACCGCACCCCAAAAGCGTTTTCCGAACCAACATCATAGGGTAGTACATCAGGGCCGCCACAAAACACCTCCGCCTTGTTGAAAACCCCAATTAATACCGCTGCCGAATACGTTACAAGTTTTTAATTAAAGCATCGCTTGCAGCCATCCTGTCCCGGATAATTGGGCCAATTATGACATCCAATGCCACTAATTGCAAATATCCAATAAGAACCGTTCAGTTCATATAGTTAAGTACAGGTAGTTTTAGTATAAACAAGTGTGTTCCTTCGTGCTCTCAATCCGCCGTCACGGTGAAAATGAAATAAATATTTACAGACAAATCCCAATATCTTCAGTACATAATCTTCCAGATGTCCACCTGCTGCAGCCACTACTGACAAGCATTTGGATGTGAGCGCACAAGACAGGAGACGGACCATCTGTATGTGATCGATCTGTAAGTCATTTAATCGGTGATCGGTCAACAACCAAAACGCACATCAGATACGAAGAAACAAACACAGAGAGATAAGTAGCAAATAAGAATATTTTAAGTCAATGATATAGCCAATCGCTTAAACAGACCGTAAGCAGTACGAATATTTAAGGAGACGACTAAATTGACAACAACAGCACTGCAGTACAGCAACTTGGTTTGTTCGTGAATGAGCTGGTCAACTGACCATACTTCAACCAAAACAGATGCTGTAACTAGATAACTAGATATCAGCTTTAATTAGCAGGTCACTGAATCATTTGGCCAATTAAACAATTTCGACAGACATGAAGGACAACAGACAGACAGACAACCACCTTAACTGCAATTTATTCACTTGTCTAGAAGCAAAATCAGCTGGTCACCTGACCAGTCTGTCAACCAGACAGCGATTCATCCGGCCACTTAGCTCTTCTGCCAGTGGGGCGATTGTACAACCAAACTGTCGGTCACTTTTGCAATGAAGTCATTTAGCACCCAAAGAACCACTTTAACAAACAGCCAACTACATTCCTGAAAGTCACTTTTTAATACAGTCATATCATATACCCTGACATTTTGCTACACAAACGACGATCCCGTCCCGTTATTCAGAAATTCCTTGACCAGCCACGAAGTTAATCAAACTTTTAGATAGGTATCCAAATACCCATTCACTTTCATAAGTATACGGACAAGCATATTAACAGTAAATAAATGAACAGAAATAAATTTACTTACTTTTAAAAGTCACATTAAATCCTTCACTGGCCATCTGTCAGTCAGCCACGGTATTCATTTCATCCAACTTCAACGAACGCATCTTGAGCCATCTTGAAGGATGCAAATGTTGGTCGTAAAGCCAGACACCATTTTCACTGGCAGCCATACCATCCATCAGTAAACACCCCCACCCCATCTCTTTTCCTCGTTCGCCATAATGCCAAGTATAGCACTTCACACGATAAAATGCCACAAACTCTATGGACAGACGCAGAACCCTCTCTCTGTATCAAGGTAGTGACATTTTATGACAACGTTTTGAGTAAAAAATATGTTCCGCCGTAATTTCTCTTTCCAAGAATGCAACGAAGCGATTATGCTTCCATCATGGAAAAGCAAGTTCCTCTGAAACATCTCAGAAGCCAGCAATCTTCGTAGTCACCCCTGTGAGAATTCCAAACATCAAAAATAAGGCCTACTCCAAAAGGGCAGAAGAACTGGGAGATTTTTACGAGTGTCCTGTGCGAAAAATAAAATCTTACTCACACTCCCTGGCTTTCCCTTTCCCGCTAGAAAGGTCAATATCTCTTGAGATGTGAAAGGGGAGTGTCAGCCACCACGGGGCGGTGAAGTTCAGCCGTGCTGCAACCATCACAGACGCGGTGGGACTGGCAGATCTCATGTCCCTTACTCCATCATCCCCCATTACCACCAAGAGCTCAGAACTAAGAAAGCTTGTGATCAAACTCATTCCAGGAACCAGCCACTGGCTATAAACTGCTGGTACGCTGTCATATAACGGCACAAGAGCAATTTATTGGAATCTTTTCACTTCATGGGTCGGTGACATTTAAGTGTAGAAGACCGCGGTATCATCTTTGCCCCGTAGGTGTGAATTGAGGTTAACCTTGGTACTAACACCAGAGTAAGCGGTAATAGTAAGAATCCCTCTGAGATTCGATAAGCTCACTGCGGTGACTGAGTAAAACTGTTTTCTAGTTGGTGCTGCACTGCCGTTTTGTACAAATTTACAGACGTTTCGGAGAATACCTGCTTCCTGTACTTCAGAATACCCTGTGGAAGTGGTTGCTTCGAAATGTCACATCCCATAACGACAGGCATTTAGCTTATATAATAAACCAGGGTTTCTGTGTGTGTGTGTCTGTGGCATCAATAATGTGTCAGGAAATAGTTAGCGGGGCTTAATATTTGTAATATATTTTGAATGAATACGGGGCGTGCCGTGCCAAATACAATCAAAACTTGTCGAAGGGATTGAGGCGCATCACCATATATGTGACACCCCAGATTAACAGGCAGCAGGAGAAACAGCTCAGCAAAAGGGCACAACATAGCACAAATCTAACGGCAGCACTCCGGCAGATGAGATTAACGCTTCCTTTTCCCTCTAAGAATGAAGAAAGTACCATGCAAATAATCCATGTGCCAGTGCGTGGAAATAACCACCAACAGTAATTGTCACTCAAACAATAATCGATAGTTATCGATAGTAGCAGCTTTTTAAAATGGCTATTCAAGACGTGCAACGGCAGTGCATGGATTGGATTGATGTGGCTTGGGACAGGGACAGGTGACGGGCTCTTATGAATGTGGTAATAAACCGCCGTGTTCCATAAAATGCGGCGAATTTCTTGAATATAGCTGCGGGCATATTAGATTATGAAGAAAGACTCTGCTCCAAGGAATTAGTAATGGCTTGGCCTTGGAATAGCGCGAGGTAATATCGATCGACCAGAACTGATTTATTATGTAAACAGTGGCAGAGCTGGTACACGTTGTAGTTTTTTGTAAAACGTGATTTTATTCTAGCTCGGGCGAAGACCGAGCATGGGGCTTGCCTCCAACATAAGATATATCTACAGTAAAAGACAAAGTTCACCCTAGAATAGGCCACAAAAATCCAGAGGGGATTAGAAGTATAGCTCTGCTCTTTTTCTTTAACCCTGGCTCGAAATGGGGGGTGGGCGGTCAAGGCCACGACCCGGCCGCTTTACCTCCTGGAGAGAGGCCCGGTACTCATTGTACAAGAGGCTGTGTGGGCCGAAGACTGGTCTGGATGGATGCGGAAAATCCTGCCCCCCCAGCGGGATTCGATTCCTGGATCGTCCAGCCCGTTTCAAGTCGCTATACCGTTACGCTATTCCGACCCACGATATAGTCTATCTACTGTCATCAAACCTCGAACGTACAGCACGCAATTAAACGACCCACAGCGCATTCGAACTCGCGAAAAAGGAAAATTAAACCCCGATCGTGCGAAAGACAACGGTTCCACAGACTGTGAGGAGCGATTGCACTCTAAATATCTAGGAATCTGCTTCCAAGTCAGTCGCTGGAGAGCCGGCCCTTCAAAACGCTTGTTTCACACCAAATTGCAGCTGGAACGGGAAGCAGAGGGGGGAACGCAGAAGACAATCGTATGAATAATTTACAGCTCCTTTATATGAAAGGGTTGAAGCTATTATATTCCAATGGGGGTGAAAAATCATATAAATTTCATACCGGCTGTTGAAATTCCCACACTTCTGACCAAAGTAAGGGATATAAGGTCCAAGCTGCTGTTCCTGTGCTATGGGAGCCGAAATTGTCTGGAAGTTGGTAAAATGCAATCCGCGGATCAGTTATGCTAACCAGAAAGCTTACAAACAACAAGGACACAGAAGCCTTGCCTACACTTTCTTTGTTGCTTTCCTTCTTCCTTCCTTTTCATTCCCTATTGTTTACACAGCTGGTTTCTCTCGACACAGTTACAGACCGGGCACGAGCGAGTACCCCAGTCGGTAGAGTGCCTAGCCTACGGACTGGATCACTGGAGATTCGGTGTTAAGTCCCTGATTCAAGTTATCCACTGCATACACACCATCTCTGGGAACCACCCAGTGGTTACGCACAGGGTCAGAGGCGTGACCGCAGTAATTCACCTCCATATGGTGCCAAGATTAAGAATAGGCAGAGCTATATCTCCATTCTCCCGCACACCTTCATAGCGCAGTGCTTAGTTTGGCACAGCGACAACTTTAACCTTTAGGCACCAGGCACTCTGTATATAGGACAGACGTACCGCTACTCCCCAGAGTACGCTTTTTATATATTTAATCAACAAATATATTTAATTATTTTTTTAGACTTTCTCGCACCATCTTCGTTTATTCCTCCACAAAATATCGTGTATTTCCTAATGTTACTCTTCTTGGTTCATAAAATATTCACATTTTACATAAACGATGTGCTAAACTGTAAATGTCCAGCTCCAGGGCCAAAGGGTTAACTTACATTGTTTGTATATTTCTTTCCTCCTTTCTGCATGTATACAAGTTTCTCTCCTTTCTATCTGATTTTCTCGCTTCGCTAATTTAACTTCCTTTCAACAGTTTATCAAGTTTCTCTTTTCTCTTTGCTCTTTGCTTTTAGATGCTTATTTTTTTTTTTCATATAATTTCTTGCCGTTCCTTCGTTTACCTCCTTTCTGTCTTGTTTCTTTCTAACAACTTTTCGCATTCTTGTTTTTCTTATGTTTTTGTTCGTGTCTCCTCACTAATTATTTTCTACATCTACTGCCCTTCCTTATTTTTTTCTGCTACTTTTTATATTCGTTCCTGTCTATTTCTACTCTCAAATGTTCTTTTTAAATCAAATTAGTTCCTTCTAACTACCATTCTTGACACTCAGTAACTAATGCAGTTGATCAAACATCATGAAATATTCCTTCCCTTCGACTGATTACCGATATAAGTGAATGGTTGATGACAGTGCATGCAAACTCCTGTCAGATCGCCGCCCATCGTCAAGGCGACGAGGTGATGTTTGACTCTCCTTTCCTCACCCCACCCCCTCCCTTCACTACCGCACCTGTCTGACGAGTAAGGTATTTCATTTTCAACCCTCCAGACACATCCCTTCTCACCCTTTGTGCTCAACTCCACAGCACTCTTATCATCCACACACCCCACCATCCTTTGACTGACTCACAAATCATCCCCCCTACACAGTTGCCCCCGTCCGACATCCACCCCGACGATATGCAACCGGGTCCACGTCTCTGACCAAGCAATGACCACGAAGCTTTATCTCGTGGTCGGAATAAACGTCACTTGCAGAGGCTACGGAGAATATTTCGCGCCAAGAGGAAACGCCGATTGTGGATTTATTTAACGCCGCTGTTTCAAATGCATGGATTTTATGTCACAAGGAAGAATAATTGTAGAAAGTTACAAGTATTGTGCGGGGAATGAGAATTGCTTTATTTGTAGCAAGAGAAGAACGCTGATATTCGTTGTTCAAGTTTCCAGCTAGCAGAGACCAAGAGACAAGATTCTGGGCTGAACGTTAACAAGCTTTAAGGGACTGACATGACCTTTGAAGACTTTTTGATTTACTGTTCTCTCTTCTAAATATTTGTCCACTGCCACATTTCAAAGGCAGTACCTGTTCTTCGCTCAGGCTATTTTCGCCTTCGTTGTCACTGTCATCAGATTGCACATTGCAAGGACAGAAATACATTCAAATTCAGAAATTACGTTTTAGACATGGGAAGTGCAGATGTCCTTAAAGATGCTCATAAAAGCGCATGGATATGGTGCCATTCACTCACAACTGCCGCATTTGGCCTACTGCCACCGAGTGACAACTCAATTGCAGTTAGTAGTAGTAGTAGTCATTAGAGGCGAGTGTTCAGCTTCATGCTCCGGCTGCTTTATCCCCGTGGGAAGATGACCGATGCCAATGCAATATAACGCAGGGCTGGCCCCAGGCCCAGTCGACAAGTAACTGGGAATGAGGATTTGAATCTCGTTCAAATACACCACCGCAATATTTTCACATCACTTAACAGCAGTGGCTACCGTACACATTGGTAGAGGGTGGGATGAATGTCATTCCGTTGGGTCCGCTGTGGAACACCGGAATATCGGAAACATACAGAAACCAATAAAACAGTTGCTTGCACACACACACACACACACACACACCGATGTGTCCGTCTTCCGAACAGAGAAAATAAGTGGAACTTTTGCAGGAATTATACCTAAAATAGTTTCTTTTCTACACATGCCACTGTGTTACCAGAATGTTAAGCATTCATTCTTCCGTAACTTATTGCGTTTTGTTTCCGATTACATCTATCAGTCTTTGTGAAACGGTGCAAAAATTCAACAGACACTGAACACAAACTATCGAACAACTTGGGCGGCAAAGCACTAAACTGTGAGGAGCAAAAACAGTTGTTGGATTCAGAACATGTGAGAGGAGGGTCGTTATGTGTGCATTTACTTCTCAGAGCCGAAGGCGCTCTCAAAGAACCGCAGGCGTACCAGTAAACTCACTGCACATTGCAGTCGCGACGCCAGGGTCAAACGTCTGGCCTGCAAAATTGGCATTAAGTCCAGTACATTGATTTGAGTTGTTACGTTCACTAATTGGTAGGAAATGTAAGCATTTCCGTTCTGATTAAGCTTTCAGTATAGCTTAGTACAGCTTAAGTTCCGGCAAAGGTAAATAAAGCTATTAGATTAGTCTTGCGGAATGTGACGCCTTCTGACCGCATAGTCAAAGACGTTCCAGATCAGACAACTCTGTCGATTTTCTACACAAAATGGGAGGAAACAGGTTCCTCCAACATTCTGTACATGACAATGCAAAGCTGTGCGAGGACTTGATGTTTGGAATTTTATTTTTTTGGCCCTGTGTTTACAAAATTTATGGTTTATTTCGATGAAGAAATTAGCGATTTCCGGTTAGATTATTCTCCCACGGATATTTAAGCTTATTTGGAGAATTTTGAATTGGTAAGCCAACGAAAGAAAAACCCTTTCGTTGTCCGACCATTTGCTCGAGGGAAGATGTGGGAGGTATCCCCCTGGAGAGTAAGGGGTAGAGGTGCAGAGTTGACGGTTTTGAGAGGAGTGGTGTGGTGTGTAGAGGATACAGAAGTAGGCAGTGCATACTAGAACACCGCAATTTTCATCTCTTAATTTATTGTGCATATGTAACACTTCCCACCATGTAGTGAGTCCCTGTCACCACGGCATGGCGCGTCCTCAGGTTGCGGATAGAGGAACGGCCTCCGATAAGGAGGGTAGCTGCGAATAAATTGAATAAGCAGTCGCGGACAGCCGACGAGGGGTGGTCCTCC
>Ga0123352_10021489_pt1 | contig 10284 bp, 6 predicted proteins | sample TergutLab28metaG_FD_89700 | JGI IMG/M metagenome (GOLD analysis project Ga0123352, IMG submission 89700) | Labiotermes labralis P1 segment gut microbial communities from Petit-Saut dam, French Guiana - Lab288 P1 | ecosystem: Host-associated > Arthropoda: Insects > Digestive system > Gut ...
AGTTAGAGACAAGGGGAAGCCGATCTAACGCCTGCCGACTTCTTTCTTTGGGGCCTATTGAAGGGCAAAGTGTACAAAAATACACCCCGCACAATCGAACAACTCAAAGACGCTATACGCCAAAAGATTCATGCCGTCAACATCAACACTTAGGGAAAAAATTATTCCAGAATTTGGAGAAACACATTTAAGTGTGCTTGGATGTGAAAGAAGACCAGTTTCAGCATCGATTATGAGCAGGTCCTGTTTTGCATCGTTCCCGGTATGTGTATATAAACTTTCAAGACATTATCTCAATAACATAATTTTTTATAGACAATAGTTTGGGGCCTCTAGCGTGAGACTCGCCCTGTATTATGATGCACGGCCCTATGAACGTCAAAAGCGAAGATGCCCATTATCAGCGAAGATGCCCTTTATCTAACATTCATGGATAAAAAATGTAAGGGATCAAGTAGTGTAGCCAGGATGATGTAGCGTGTACAGTGACTAGTCTGTGCCAGGACAGCCAAGAAAGTGTGGCTCAGTTCTTTGTAGGGGCAAGAGATTTATCATTTCTTCAAAACCTCCGGACTGGCTTTGGGGCCCCAACCCTTCCTCTTACTCAGTGGGTACCAGGGGCTGTTCACCAGGTGTGAAGTGGCAGGGATGTGAAGCTGACCACTTACCTATATCTGGTACCAAGGCTTAGAATAAACGGAGCTCTACCTCCGCTCTGCCACTTCAGGTGCAGGGACAGCTTTGAGGGATCATGTCATTTATCTGCATTTGAGACTCAGTATGCAGTAACTGAAGAATAAAAAGCAACTAGATGCCACTTATTATTTTATTGTACTTCTTACAGGCTCAACATGTTTCAGGCACTACTATGCCCATCATCAGGAGCTCACGACTATGATGGTGATTACCACATTGGATGTTTCATTCTGTAAAGATGGAGGGGTTAGCGTTAATTTACATTAACGCTAACCCCTCCATCTTTACAGAACAAAACGTCCAATGTGGTAATCAGCATCATAGTCACAAGCTCCTGACGATGAGCATAGTATTGCCCAAAACATGTTGAGCCTATAAGGAGTACAATAAAATAAAAAATGACATCTAGTTGGTTTTTTATTCTTCAGTCATCACAATGATGCACGGTCCAATAAACATCAGATTCAGTATGCAGTCTTTGTTATTTATTTTAGCATACTATGTAGGTATTTACATATTGTTGTATGTTTAACCACATACATTCACATTACTGATTTTCCATATGTGCCATCTTTAGTCTATTATACTAGGTCTTGCCATAAGTTCTGTTACAAGTACAATGTAACCTAGAGAGAAAGTGAAACAGAATATCCACTTTTCGAGCCAAATAATTTATGAGCGATAGTTTTAAGTTTTTGTTTATGATGATGTCACTCAAAATGGCCACCCTCTGCCCCGACACAAGCCTTGAGATGCTCCGGCCATTCTGCTATTGCGGCACGCACCGTCTCCAGGGGGATCTCTTCAGACTGTCCACATTGTTGTGACATTTTTGACAAGCCATGCCCTCTAAAACAGCCCACAGTTTATAGTCCAAGGGGTAGAGGTCTGGACTCCCTGAGGGCCAATCCTCGGTGCTGATAAGAGCCGGAATGTGCCTCTGCAGCCACTCCTCAGTCGTCTTGGCCTTGCGGGCAGGAGCTGAGTCCTACTGGAAGATCCATTTCTGACCATTGAAGAGAGTTGTGTTAAGAGATTTCACAACTCCTTGCAGCACATCCTCTTGATACACTTAGGCACCAATTTTCACACCTTTCTCGTGGACTACATGAAATTTGTAACAGAACTTATGGCAAGACCTAGTAGTTGCAATGTATTTAGCCTCTTCTTAATTTTGGTATGAAAACAGTAGAGCATAAACCTGTGCTGTGTCAGTAGGTTGTGTTCTGTCTGGACTCACTCTGTTTATTATTTCATGCTTATCATTGTACCGTTTATTGTGTTCCAGTTGTCTATCTGCATAGTTTTATAAAATGTAGTGTGTTATTTATCGTGCAAGACATACAGCATTGCAAATAAATTGCACATAAATGATTTTAATCCAACAGGTGGCTGGACTCTTCTCTCTCAATCATGGAGCAGGGTGTGAGGGAATTTGACACACTGTGCCTTCGCTTCAAGTTCTTTTCATTCTATGACCTGAACCCAAAATATGATGCCGTGAGAATCAACCAGATCTATGAGCAGGCCAAGTGGCAACTTCTAAATGAAGAGATAGATTGTACCGAAGAAGAGATGCTAATGTTCGCAGCACTTCAGGTTTGAGCATTTCATGGCGTGTGTGTTGTCTTTTGCTTGTGTTCTCATGTACCAACCAAGCCCCTCCTCCTCGATTCCTACCTTGCTGCATGACCCTTTCTTACTCTGGTGTTCTCATCTTGTTCTGCGACTTCCTGTTGCGTGTTTTCCGTTTAGTTACACGATTGAAACGTACACTGAGATACATCTTAACATTGCTTTAAATTGTCTTCACACTTATTGTTTCTTATTCTCTCTCTTGGCTTTTCTATACTTCTTCAAAATCTCATCTCAGATGTCATGCATCAAGTACGGGCCTTTATCGTTGCACCGTGCATTTTGTACAGTCATTCAATCAGCACACCAACTAATGCTCATACGTAACATTTTTTACATTAAAACATTTAAAATCGCTCCAACATGTTTTCATCCTAAGATCATCTTCAGGGAGCTACACTGTTCCTTGCTAAAATAACACACGACACACATCCACAGTCAGGCACATTCTCAGCAGCGTACAACTTACACAATATGGTAAGCATAAACCTTGCTTCAATCCAGATAGCCTAATTATTTGTGTACAAAATTCAATTCTTACTATATTATTTTGAAAATCTAATCTTACTATATTTGTTTGACACTCTAATGAATAAATATACTTTACATTACAGACATGCTGTCACAGCACTGAGTTAATATAAGGAAATTAATCAGTGAGTGTTTTTAAAAATGTGACTTTAGCAAGGAACAGTGTAGCTCCTTGAAGATGATCTTAGGATTGAAACATGTTGGAGCGATTTTTAATGTTTTAACATAAAAAATGTTATGTATGTGCTTTAGTTGGTGTGCTGATTAAATAATACTGTCCTTGCTTCGTGTCAGTGTTTGTACTCCTTGTACTAACTTTGAGATAAGTAGTTTTACTTTCTTTCTGATGTTGGTATTTCCCATTTTCATTGTACATTCCTAACTAATTGGTAAAATTTTCCTTCATTTTTATTCTTTTTGTAATTTGTAATGGATAATTCACTTGGAAAGGATGGAATTAACATGAATTTCTGAGAGGAAATTGTCTGGTAAGCCCAGAAATGTATGACAGTCTGGAAAAGGACAGAGAAGAAATCAAAATCTTTTTAATCTTGTAATGGGCCCAAGTTGCCTTACCCTTATCCTCTGGCATGTTTTCATTTATGAAACATACAGATGTTTTAACGAAATAATGTGGTATGCCAACTTGATGCAACAAGGTAATTTTATTGATGTATTCTTAGCTCGACATATTTCGGGTACATACGCCCATCATCAGAAGCATTAGATGTTGAGTTGCAGCATACGGTTTTCTGCACCGAGTTTTTGGAAGGGTGGTGGTCTTGAGAGCCGCAGCGTGGGTCGTGTGTATAGTGTGGATGGTGCCGTGGTGTTTGCGTGGCTGTAGACTTATGCCATTTTTGTTTTTGCTTGAGGCATTACAGAAACTTAGCTGTTTAGCTGTTCACAGTGCCTTGTGTGTTCCTTGCTATAATTAAAGTGGCCAGGTGCCACCTTTGGTTGTGGGGCCTTGCATTCAAATCTGGGGCTTCACGTGAGAATTTTAGAGGGCAAGGTGACACATTGGAGAAGCATTTGTTCCACATCTTTTCAGTCTAGTAATCGTGAGTCCATCATTTCTCCATAATTATCTGTTACTGCCTGACAGCTGTGACCAGGCAGTAGTTTTTCACATCTCTGGTCTCTAAATTGCAGGCTTCATCTCTGACTAGGCGCGTGGCTAGTCATAGAATAAGGAAGTTAAGTTCAAGTTAAAAGTTCTTAATGTTGCTTGAGCAGGTTAAATGTAATGGTGCTGTTTTATGGTTACCATTTGAAGGTGCAAGTAACACTACAAGCCGGAGTGCCACAGCCGATCCTCAACAGCACTAATAACAGTACAGTTCCAGAAGATGATATTGATGCTGCACTTGAAGACCTACAAGTTACATTAGAGGGATCAAACATCAACTCAGGCCATAATGATATCACACAAATACCAGAACTCTCCGATTATCTGCGATTCCTCAAGTATGTGTTAAAGAAACGTGATTAGTTTTAATAGATGGCATCCTTGTTCTGTTCAGAGTGTATATTAATGGAGACAGTTAGTCAAATACACAGTATATATTTTTTACACATCATAGCTACATGTTTCATCTTTTCATTGTGGCCATCATCAGGGTGTTTAGAATTATAAAAAGGAAATTATTTACATAAAAGTTATGGGTGAGATGGTGGTCTTATGAAAGTTACATATATTGAAATATATGTTTGTGTATCTGTAGGAAAGGCAAATAGTGAAAGTATGTATGTTAGTACATAGTAAGTTAAAATACGTAAAGTTTAACTTTAAAATTGGGGAGAAATACAGAGTGGGCTGAAAATAGGTATCCAGTATGTACAATAAAGTAAGTATATAGTATAGCATCCAACCTCTGTATACATACTTTTGGCCCACTCTGTATATGAAGGTATAGTACGTTCGGGTAGATATACTGTAGGTCATCAGGGTTCATAGGCTACAGACATGTTTAAAACATCTGCCATGCCTTAGTGATTTATGTACATGGTTTGGAAATTTTAATCATTTACTACGTATGTATATACAGCTACTTAAACAGGATCAACAAACAAATGCTTACTCCATGGAGCAGAGTCCTTCTTGAGAAGCAAACTGGTTTTCAGCCAGTCAAGAAATTCTCTGCATTTTATGGAAACTGTAGGTTCATTACTGCAGTCACAAGTGCCCGCCATCTGTTCCTATCCTGAGCCAGCTTGATCCAGTTCATACCCCAACAGCCTACTTCCTGAAGATACAGCTTAAGCAACAGACATATATATTGAAGATTACCTTCTTCATTGACAGATTTTATTTTGTCCTTTCCATGGTTTGACAGAACTGCAACCATCCAGTATCTAAACATAGCTCACTTACAGAGTTTCTGATGTGCTGTATCTCCTTCACCCAACCATCATGATGGATGATGATGTGCGCATCAAAACATCACGTATTCCCAAGTGTCTCAAACATTATGGTTGAGCCTCAAATGTGTTTCCCCATGTATTTTATGAAGTATACGGAAATTCTTGCTTTGTATTATTATACATGAAACATACTTGGGATCATCTGCTTTACTGATGATAGAGTAGAGTATAGTAATAATTGGTTTGGAGCTCTTTCGGTCTCAATGCACCTAAGCCTTAAAACAGGCCTTTTGTGCCCAATACTCTGACGCCAAGTCACGGGAGCCCTGGTCCTTCGCAGAAGTTCCAAGTTGCCCCCAGACTCGGGCTCCTAGCATAATCTGGATCCAAAGAAAAGTGGCCCAAGTTAATTTAATTAGAGATACTACATTTCCAGAGCCCTCCTTCATCTGTCTGTCAAAAGTCCTGGCAAATGAGCCCACTCCACGTTCCCCAGTGTGGCCCCTATGAAGACATATGCCTGTTTTCAGAGCCTTTCTTCATATATCCTTTAGGGTCCCCAGTAAAGGAGCCCCTCTCCCCCCAGGTTCCCCTAACAGAGCTCCCATAGAGGGTGATGCTCTGTTTCCAGAACCCTCCTCCAACTATTTCTCAAAATTCCTGGTAAACACACCCCCACCCACCAGGTTTACACATCCCCTGATAAAAACAAAATTTCACCTTTCCCTCAAAGTCCCCGGTAAGGGACCCCCCTCCATGTTCCCACCAACAGGGTCCCTTTGGAGAGAGATGCTCCATCTCCAGGGCCAATGGTTTATTCATTCATTTATATCTCTCAAGAGTCCCCAGTTAAGGAGCCCTCCCACAAAATGTGGGGAAAACATGAGGTCACCATCCACGAAGCCCCATGTGGCTGGAAGGCCTACATACAATGGGGTGTGGCCTGATTCCCCAAGGGATTCATTTACGACATTGCTGCCACTACCTCAGTGCCATACAGCCTTCAGCATGATACCTTCCACCTTGGCTTGGGTAGATGAGAGCCCCGTTAGACAGCGTGTGTTGTAGCAACCCTCAACAGGGTATCCGCTTCACACCTGTTACCGACTCCAACGTGACCCAGGGTACGTACCAGAGGTTGGATTAATGGGAGTCTTTACTGACAATATATATTATATAAACTGCTACAAGAAGATGCACTACGACACTTTGACATTCAGAGGACCATGCATCATGATGCATTCTTATAGTAAAACCAATGAGATGCACTAATTTCTCAAATTTATTTGTGGAATAGAAGGTTACATGTTTCAGACAGGTTTTCTGTCCGTCATCAGGAGTCTAGTGCCGTATGACATATACCTGTTGCTATGTATACAGCACTAGACTCCCGATGATGGACAGAAAACCTGTCCGAAACATGCAGAGTTCTATTCTAAGAATAAATTTGAGAAATTAGTGCATCCCGTTGGTTTCATTATAAGAATGAAGCACTATGATATATCAGTACAGCGTGATTAAAAAAGATAGACTCAGTTGAACAGTAAACGGTGCCTCAACACGCGCCAGACAGTTGGTTGCGGTATTCCAAGTTCTCTGCTCGCTCTATGGGTTGACTTGCATGGGCTACGCTCAAAACTGTCTTGATTTCGTCTCACATTCTCCTCTGACACACGTGGTCAGCCGGAGATTTTGCGTTTACACAGACAGCCTGTTTGCTCGAATTGGTGATTCCAACGACAAATGTTCTTCCTCGGAGGTTGAATATTGAAACGAAGACGAAACGCATGCTGCACAGCAGTCGCTGACTCAGTTTTAATGAACTCACGAACGCAAAAAAACATGTAGCTGTGATGTGCACATAATGTATGTTGTGTATTCGATTGATTGTCTCCATTTCTATATAAGTTTAATTAAGTATTCATGGCACAGGTACATAAATCCTGTGTCAGGTCACCCAGGAAACTGAATTTTGTTCAGTGGCAGCCATATATTTTTGGTTCATAATTATGGAACTTGCTTCATGTGACACTTCTGGTGTCTGGAATTTTGAGGTGGGTCCTAGAGTTTTCCAAAAATTTATGTACCCCTGTTTTTCAGTATATGTAACCATCAAAATATTTCTGTTCTGTGAGGTGTGTCATTACTGGGTTGCAGTGCAATGTGTTGAAGACTTAGCGTATGTGGGGTGAGGATCTGCCAGTCATTGGTGTGTGTATGTTGTGTGTTTAAGTCCACCATTCTCATTGGCCAGTAGTGGACCAAAATACCTTTACTTACTTACTCCATGATGCAGAGTCCTTCTTGAGCAGCTAACTGGTTTGCAGCTAGTCAAGAAGTTCCCCACATTTCACGGAACCCGAAGGTTCATTACCGCACTCACAAGCGTCCGCCACCTGTCTCTATCCTGGGCCAGCCCAATCAAGTCCGTATACCCACATCCCACCTCCTGGAGATCCATCCTAATATTATCCACCCACCTACACCTAGTCTCCCCAGTGGTCTCTTTCCCTCCGGTTTCCCCACCAAGACCCTATACACCCCCCCTCTCCTCACCCATACATGCCACATGCCCAGCCCATCTCATTCTTCTAGATTTTATCACCCGCACAATATTGGGTGAGGAGTACAGATCATTTAGCTCCTCGTTATGCAATCAAAAATACCTTTACAGTTCACAAAGTAGTATTGAATATTTTTTCAAAGAAACTTCATTCTGAAGGAGTGGAAGAAGTGCCACATCATTCTGTAACTTTTCCTGTTTGAAATTAGGGTTAGTTTTCAAGCAGAACCAGCAAATTGCCTGTTTTGTACTTTAATATAAATATTCACAGAAGTGGAATTTTTTTTTGTGTAGGCCAAAGCGGTTCACACTGAAGCAGCCAAAACAGTTCTGGTTCACGTGTCGTGATCTTCATCTCACTTTATATAAATCGCGGGAGGAGGCAGCTCAGGGTGCTGATCCAGTGCATCACATCAACCTGCGAGGCTGCGAAGTCACTCCAGAAGTCAATATTACGCAGGGTAGATATGGTATCAAGTTGGAGGTTCCCAGTGCTGAGGGAATGACCGAAATGTTCATACGTTGTAACACGGTAAGCCTTATTCAGATCATGTGTTGAATTCACTGGAAACTGATGTCATTGATAATTAGTTGTTTTATTTCATTAATAGACATTATTAATTAATTCATTCATTCATTCCACTGGCATGTGCAGAATGCGATGATTCCTTGCCATTCTCAGGAGCTTCTTCCATTCCTGTCTGTTATGTGATTTTTCCTGCCACCCTTCTCCACCAACTATTTGTCCATCCTCTCCTATTTCTTGGTCTACCTCTCAGTCTTGTTGTTCCCAAATTCGTAAACAATACCCTTTTGGGAATTCTATTTCCTTCCATTCTCTGTACATGCCCAAACCAACATAATCTATATAACCTTATTGTCTCTATTATAGTAGGTTTTTTTAACACTTGCATAAATTTCTTTATTGGTTAATATTCTCAAATTTTCATTTTCATTGTCATATACTGGACCTAAAATTTGTCTATACACTTTCCTTTCAAAAATGTTCCAATTGCTTTCTATCTCTCTGTTAGTGTCCCAGTTTCTTATGCATATGTTAATGTTTTGTCTATTGTTGTGTTCTTTAGTCTTAATTTTAGTGAAAGAGTGTGACTCATTATTATTTCCAGAGTTTCATTTTTGAGGTTATGTGGCCGTAGTAATTTTTACACAGACAGCTGTAAAGTTCGTGTTTTGTATGTGGCATTGAAGCATTTGTGGCCCTTGTGTGCTTTAACCCTCTAAATGCGGTGTTTTCTTTCAACAGAATAATTCTGAGCTGAAGTATTTTCACTGTTTAATACAAAGGATATGCATGCCAGAATGTCCTGTTAACCCTTCAGCATGGGGACATTTAAAACTCAGTGCATACTGTGATATGGGAAGGTTTTTCTATGGGGTATTTAAATTTTGAGCTAAATTGTGCAGGAGTCTATATTCAAAGTAATGTAGTTTTTTGTTATTAGTGGTTGGATTTCAATGAAACTTGAAACAAAATATTTAGGAATATCTAAGCTTTTCAAATATCCAATCAAATCTTACCTTAAAAATTTAACTTGGTGTTAAATGCCTTGAAACATTCTTCAACACTTGGGGCTGCTTCACATTTGGGGCACCAGAACACTGTCTCCTTCCTTCTATTGTTTTTGTAACACACTACACACCTCTTTGTTGGCCTGGCCTTTTTTTCTGTAGGTGGTATTCTTTCTGGAAAATGTCTTTCAAGAAGTTGCGGCACATTTTTGTCTGTGGAATGATGGCCTTGAAATTTCCTGACACTTTCACTTCCATGTTCAGTGAGTAGTGTCTGTACCAGTTCTACTCTGAATTTAAAATGGTCTATTTTGGTCTGTCCTGAATTTGCACGGCATATTACCATACAGTTTAGAACTGTAATATTGAGTAATCTCCTAAACAGTTTTATGTACCATTTACTCATTTTCTTTCATTCCAAAAGATAGGGTTGAAGAAGTTGGTCTTTTAGATCAACTCCACCCATGTTTTTGTTGCAATCTAGAACTGATACAGGCTTTTGCTTTTCTTGTCTACATTTCGTTAGCTTCATTCTTGTTTCCTCTCCATGGTAAGTTGAAATCATTGTCACTTCTTTTTTGTCTTTCCACTTCAGAACGGACACCTGTCCTGAATGTTGAGCTACCAATTCTTCTTTCTTTAGCTTCTTCTCTTTCACTCTTTGTGGAACGTCTTTCCTACTAAGATGCAGGATTCCAACACAGTCAGTTTTCAAGGTCTTTAGCCTTTGAGCCAGAGCTGGCGAGTTATAAAATTTGTCCATCCACAACCTGCGGCCCTTTTTCAGCAATGGCTCCACAAGTGACAGCCTGAAATGAATGCTGTCTGGAACACAATGTCTTTGCCAGTATAAATTATAAAGGACCACAAGTACCCCAAACTGGACTCACATAGTTCATATGACTTGATTCCAAATTTGGAAGACTTTAGGGGAATATACTGTCTGAAAGAAAGTCTTC
>Ga0123352_10021490_pt1 | contig 10284 bp, 4 predicted proteins | sample TergutLab28metaG_FD_89700 | JGI IMG/M metagenome (GOLD analysis project Ga0123352, IMG submission 89700) | Labiotermes labralis P1 segment gut microbial communities from Petit-Saut dam, French Guiana - Lab288 P1 | ecosystem: Host-associated > Arthropoda: Insects > Digestive system > Gut ...
ACTGTGCCCTCTTTGTCCCACCTGACCTCCTGCACCCCCACTACATCTAATTTATATCTCACTAATTCCCTCGCTGCTGCCTTAAGGGAACCTGCCCTATAAAAACTCCTAACGTTCCACGTGCCTAATTTCATTTCCCTGTGTATTTTGCTCGATGCTTCCCCTAGAAACACTCCCCCCCGGAGAACCGTGTGGGGGAGTAGTTTACTTCCGGATTGTTTTATCTCCAGAGGAAGCATTATGCCTGCAAGTATTTCTTAACGTGAATGTTTTACAGGGAGGGGTTGTTAGCACCTCGCCCAACCTCCAAGCTGGAGGACCACCCCTTGTCGGCTGTCCACGACTGCTTATTCAATTTATTCGCAGCTACCATCCATAAAGGAGGCCGTTCCTCTATCCGCAACCTGAGAACGCGCCATGCCGTGGTGACAGGGACCCACTACACATGGTGCACCGCCAATTACAGAACCCAAAATTCACAGGTATCCCTACAAAAATCAGAATACAATCGGTATTCATTTCAGCCTTAATTTCCTAATTATTGAAACACTCACTCACTTCAAACAGCAAATATCAATTCACAGTCCAAAAAATCGATTTAAATATTTGAGAGAGACAATGGACTTTGAAATAGATGAGAAGGTGTAAAATTTAACATTTCTGAAGAAGGATAAATTGCAAGCATCCTAATTGCTTTAAAAGTTACGTTCCAATACAATATTTGAGGTTTCACAGATGTGTTGATGAAAATCCACTCTTCTGCGATATGTCGTGTTGTAGATTGGTATAGAGGTACAAACGTTTCGGAAATTCTTACTGCCTCAATCTTCAGGCCAATATTGTAATGAGGTACTGCTTACACTATCCTAAGACAAAGGCAGCAAGCTTCTCCAAAATGTTAGTACCTGCATAATGACATTCATACCATCAAATTCCAGAAGACTGAAATCCATATTTCTGTATTTGGTGCAACTTTCACAGCTATAATTCGTATACTCACTTTTCTGGTTCCTTCTGTATAGTTTCAGAAGCCTTCCTTAACAATCAAATCATGTGACTCCATTAAACAACCTTCAAGTGCGACGTTTCCATGGTTTTCATATGAGGCGGCAGATTACTGCACAGTGATTGGGCAAACGTGTTTCGATTCGAAGCGTAGTCACAGATGAGATAATGCTATGTTACAATCGTACTGTGAATTTTTAATCTGTATTCGGCAACAGAAAATCGACGGCCCACAGACGAGGTACCGACCTATACTAGATGATCTGTGGTACCGACAGTGGTCTAGGTATGACAAGTACCGCGGAGTGGTGTTCATTGTTCGAAATTTTATATTTATCTAATGGCATATTTTGATTTTGGGATATTCTCTCATGTGCTAAATTGTACGTTCTTATCAGGATTTCTGGGCGGTATTTCGGTAGCGTGGCTGTTCTTCAAAAGCCATTCAACAAGACACGTGAAAAATGCGGCATTTTGCCCCGAGAACTCGTCGACGTGTGGGGAGGTTAGTTGGATTAAAAGGGCTATGTTTCGTAGAGAAGAAGTGTGTTATGTTTAGAACTAACAGTAATTATAAATTGCCTTGTTTTAGCCTGTTGGAGATGGTGAAGATAGTTTCAAGTTGGCCCTCGTTGTTCGATCAGACCTGAAAATGGGGAAGGGAAAAGCAGCAGCACAGGTATATCTTGATTTGTGCCCCGAGAGAGTGTGGAGCGTTGAAGATATTAATGCAGAAATCGTAATAAATATGACAATTCCTTTCCAAAATAAATTAATGCGTTTGAAATCTTGTATATTTTGGCAAAGTCAGGGTTGTTATCAGCAACTGTCTTTGATAGCTGGGTGCTGATTGGTTGCAGTGTTCCCATGCTGCAGTGATGGCATACCAGCGGGCCCTCCGTCACCATCCAGCCATCCTTGAGCAGTGGGAAGAGGGTGGACAGGCCAAGGTGGTGCTGAAAGTGGAGACAGAGCGTGAACTGCTGGAGCTGGCTACCATGGCCCGCAACCTGGGGCTTATCACAAGTCTTGTATGTGATGCTGGACGTACCCAGATAGCTCCTGGCTCCAAAACCGTGCTTGGGATTGGCCCAGGATCAGTCAAAATTGTGGACAGAGTCTCAGGACATCTGAAGTTGTACTGAGAAAGAGAATGTGTGTGTTGGTATGACAGTGATAGACATGCTTGTATATTTAATTATACAGGAAGGTTATATTACTTATTTCTCTGTTATTTGGAAGTGTGTATTATTAAATGAGGTTCTTCGTAAACCATGATAAGTATGTGCACAATGTGCAAGTTCAGCTTTCCTTGCCACATTCTGCCACCAATGAAACTGCTTTTCGCAGAGTAATATGCTTGTCCATACAAAAGGCAAATAAAGTTGTTTCTTGGGATGAAATGTGTGTGCTGTTGTACACACACAAGCTGCCTGAAAAATCCATCTGTAACAGAAATTGAATTAAGACTTGATAAATTAGCAGAATTATATGAACGTGCGTTATGGAACGAGTCATATTGTGTGTAACAGATGTAAACGGTTGGGGTTTCTAATGCCTATGTGGAATGTAATATACACAATGGCTACAACAGACATGTCATAAATGTGTCCAAGAATCCCAGGCTGTGGGATGTCAGTAAGATGAAACCTCAGACCCTAACACCAATATTGTAAATCACTTGTTAACCATGGGTTTGTGTAAGTATAATAAACCCTCAAAGTTTGTTACTGAAATTGTACCTCGAGCCTAAGGTTGGTGCATTGGTTTTCTCATGCATCATCAGTACCATGGCTGGAAGAGCTGAAGCAATATGCATGTACTTACCATTTTCATGGAAATAAATTACTTCTAAAGAGAAATAATGATATGTGTGTCAGTCTCAGTAAATAAGGTTTGCAAAATGTTAATCATTGTTATGATCCTACGTATGTTTATCATATTATGCATTCTACATTGCAGACCACTCCTGCTGTATGAAAGTGTGCAATAATTACAGGTGGGTACCAGCAGAAGCAACTACATTAAAATGGGCATGAAACAGAACTTTTCATATACACACTACTGAGACACAAACTCAAGACTGGCTATCAATAATATAAAAGCCACCACACAATTATTGCATGGGGTGGATGAAAAGTGATTCTAAATTAATGTGACATGGTGGGAGAAAGTTCAGCAGCACACAAGTGGTTGCCTCATTACAGGGACATAGATTCAGTCTTAGATGTTTTGAACTTGACATGTCTCAAGAAAGTAATCCATTTGCTGCCACACTTGGTCCAGAGTTTTCGGAATGACCTTTGACTGCTTCTGGGGTTCTGGCCAGTCATTTTTATTGGTCCTACACAGAACTTAGAAAAATTAGTGTTAGGTTGGGAAATGTAGGTGTGCAAGATCAGGATTGTCTTCAATTGGAGGCGTACTAGTTTCAAGTATACAAGACATTGTTATGGCTGGTTCATGGAAAGGTGAGGTTTACAGCTTTGAGGGTGGGGATATATTCAGTATCATCTCTGTATGTAGAGTGCTTTGATATTTAAAATTCCAGCATCATTTACTCCACACTACTTACTGAATGTACTCTTGTAACAGGCTGGAAGAATAAAACATAAAATTCACTGCAGAAGAGGCCATCAAGACCCAGAGGCACTAGATGGGGGTGGGTGATTAGTGCCAAGCCCCAGCCACTTTACTCCCAGCATAGAGATCTGGTGCCCATTGTATGAGGAGGAATATGTGTGTGGGAAAAGCTTTACAGTGGAACTCAGAATTGGGATATTTACAGATTTATATGGGAAGAAGCAATGAGAGCAGTAAATAATAAAATTTAAACAAACTGAAACTGTAAAACAAAATGATTTCTTTTGATGTCTTAAACTCATCTGACTTACTTTAATGAGACAATACACTGTACAATGTCGAAATGTGAATTTTTAGATTTTCTGAATCAGTGCTTTATGGGCTGTCATAATATAAGAATGTGAAAAATAACCAAGTTTGATCTAGTGACTGATATAGAAGCCCAATACAGTGGAATGTCATTTTAAAGGTATTGATATTAACCTCAGTATAAGCTATTGATAGTGGCTTCGGTGGTCTAGCGGTAGCGTGCTGACCTTTGGTACCCAAGTTCGTGGGTTCAAACCCGGCCGAAGTCGTCGGATTTTTAGGGCGAAAAAATCCTCAGCACGCCTTCCTTCGGAGGGGAAGTAAAGCCGTCGGTCCCATGTCGTAGATTTGAGGCATGTAAAAGATCCCCAAATTTATGTGGAAGTCGGAATTTAGGCAAAATTACTACAGGACATCTTTCTCGCCCATAGTTCCACCTTTCGCTGCTGGGATCTCTCGCATCGCTGCGGATGCAGAGGCACGTGGCGGCAAAAGTGGGAACGTCTAAAGGCGGGGGAAAGCAATGGCAAACTACCCCCAAGAACTTGCCTAGGATGCAGTATGCCAAGAGCCATATCAGTTCCATAACCAGGCTCTGGTTCCTGCCGGACCGGCCTCTAGGGCTGAATACTAATGAATGAATGAAGCTATTGATATTAACCTCAGTATAAGCTGTCACATGACTTGACAAAGCTGTAATAAATTTTTGAGGCCCACTTAGCTTTTACTTGTGGGCCACGATAGCTGTCAGTATAGTGACTCGCTATGGGCTGGACGGTCTGGGGATTGAATCCTGGTGGGGGTGAGATTTTTCCGCACCTGTCCGGACCGGCCCTGGGGCCCACCCAGCCTCCTATACAGTGGGTACCGGGTCTTTCCCAGGGGGGTAAAGCAGCCGGGGCATGGCGTTGACCACCCACCCCCATCTAGTGCTGAGGTTAAAGAAACAGTATAGCTATACCTCTACTCCACCTGTCGGCCTTCATGGCCTGTTACGGGGTGAACTTTTATAGCTTTTACTTCAAATTAGTCCAAAAACAAGATAAGCAAAATTATGTGTAATGTAATGATGTGGCATGTTCGTGTAATGTCTGTACTTTTTTGGCTACCTAACAGTCAGACACCATTTCACTCAAAGAGAGTGCTTTTATGGTGATTGAATTACACTGGCAACCACAAAACCGACTTGGCTGTTCACGTAAAGTGGCGGATATTTTCACTCGATTTTAACCGAACTTGGAATTCTCAACAGAATTTCACAGAAGTCCCCCAGCATCATATTTCACATAAATTCGTTCAGTGAGAGCTGTGCTGATATGCAGACATAGATGGACGAACAGCCTGCTACCATTTAAGTTGTACAGGGCATTTTTATGGTGAATTAAAGTTGCCAGCAACTATCAGTAGGATTTTAGTGTAAAGTGCCTGGTAGGGATGCCAGGTAAGCACAAAAATGATAACCAAAGAAACAGGAATGGCCACTGATGTATCTGCTGTTCTCATGTGTCAGCATGAAAACACTGAAAAGGAGCCCATTACTTTCTTGGGGAATTTTGAGCAGTGTAGTTGGCAGTGCTTCATAGGACTGTCTCAGCATCTCCACTCGTATCCAGTGATAATGAGGGCTGTTTCCCCAGGAGTAAAGCAGACCACTTAACCTCCCTATACTGCTTAGGTCCACTCACCCCACATGGTGCAGTGTTTAATTGATCACGAACACAAACTTACCTTTACTTTTTACGTAACATGTTTCAGTAAAATGTTTCAAAAGAAGAAGCATTTGTTACACTTCCCATTTTAACAACAAAATGTCCTGCTTCTACGAAATGAAACTTTAGTCTCAAACAGTTAAAATACTTTAATGTTAAATTTCATGCTTATGGTTCCGTGCATCGCTGATCTATATTGATAATTGTCCAACGAGATGCAACACAAAGCAGTCTATTTATTATTCTGCAAGTTCACTCTACATGTTTTGGGTGTCAACCACACCCATCATCAGGAGTACAAAAAACTGTAACTACAGTCTCCAGTATTGCAGCTGCCTCCTTCCAGTGTGGCCAAGCTAGCTGCACAAAGAATATGACCAGTACCGGAGGCTGTAGTTACAGTTTTGTGTACTCCTGATGATGGGTGTGGTTGACACCCAAAACATGTAGAGTGAACTTGCAGAATAATAAATAGACTGCTTTGTGTTGCATCTCGTTGGACAATTATTAATATAATACATATACTCTTTTGTTTGAATGAGCACTAAACCATAAAAAACACGTTTTGAGGATTTTGATCTCCTGGGAAATGACACTGCATCATGGCGTTAACTGGATCCCACTCTTTCAAAGGCATGTACTGCCTTCAGCTTCAAGGGTTGATAAGTCCAAGACTTAAAATACATTCAAAATGTCACAATCCAATGACATTGTCAAAAAGCATCACATAAACAACCAAATCCATAGCTACGCCACTGCAGAAAGACCTCAGAACTCGGGGAATACCTTTTTGTTGTCACCTACACAAAGTTTCAGGTTTAAAAAGACCACAACCCTCTCTTTGGAAATTAAATTGGAGCCAATGTGTTTGGAATGCACAACTACAAATAATTATATTCGTGAACTCTCAGTTATCCTTATATACATGATAAAATACAGTTCTTTACAACTTCTCTGCAAGCCTTTCGTGTGTTGGATAGGCACAACTTCAGCGTGGAAAATGGAGTATACAAGTAGTCCCAAATCCAATTCAAATAGAGTAATACCAAAGTGAAAAAATCAATAAATATATTCATATACAATAAATACCTGAGACCTTCACTCCACTGCAGAAGTGCAGCAGAACTAGAGAATATGATGGTCACTGAAACGGTCCACAAGGCTAGTTTTCCTTTCAGAAATGAACATTACACTTCATGGAATGTTGATGTACATTGGAGCAATAATGTAATGTAATGTAATATAAACAACAAAATAACTCAGTGGTACAGGGTCTTCTTGAGAAGTCTGTCAAGAGACAAAAAGATACGGAACTTTAGTCTATTAGCATTTTTACACAAGCCCATAATTGGACCACCCTAGCCTATTCTAGCTATATCCACCTTGTACCTCAACAACCTGCTCTTATGAGATTCATCCAACCTTGCATTGCACCTAGGTCCCAAGTTCCTCCTAAACCTTTAACATGAATATGAAAAGAATCTGTCACACAACTCATGGATTTTATCAACAATAATGGCAGTTTCATTGTATGAGATCTCATCTTCCTATTGGTGGGTCTTCTGGCTTGTGGTTTGATAGGCAGGTACCAACATCCGCCCTACAGGCAAGAGGCAGCGGGTTCCTCCACAGTGTTAGTACTGATCTACCAAATTACACAGAATCTCACCCAAGAACACTAATTGTGAAGTGCATCCTACCTTTGTGTCAGTTCCCTCAGTGACCACAGAGAAGTTTGTAAATGGGGGGTCCTTGTGGTGACAGCCCTGTAAACAGTGTTATCGTAACTTGAAACAAAGAACAGCGCCAATGAGTTGTTATTGTGTTTATATCCCTGACACTGGAATGTATGTCAGAACTCCATGAGCATGGACACCTACAAATTGGACCAAAATGAGGCAGATGAATGGCTTAGGCTACAAGCTGATGCCAAAGCTTACAATTTATGTCTCACTGTACTTGGGTTTCACTCTAACAAATACTTGTCTGAAACTAATTGGTCAGCACTGTGAAGGAAACTTCTTTGTTGGGGCTGATGTGGCAGTCCTGCTATTTGGTATAGGTGGTGGAGGCTGCTTCGATGCCCTGGATCTTGGACATGCTGGTACTGATGCAGAACTGGCAATCCTCAGTGTAGGATCATCCCGTCTATCGGCATTTATGGCAGACACATCCTCCACAAAACTCACTACACGTGGTGCCTGTTGTTGCCCCTTACCCTCATTCAATTCCTGCCCAAAGTACACAACAGAAAGTGAGTTTGCTCGCTGTAGCAGTGATGTCATAGGTTTATTGTAACTTCCAGCACTACACTGTGAGTCAGCAATGGACCTTCCATCTCCTTCATCACGTCTACTTAGTTCACTGCATGGTGAGCCTCCCCCTCGCTGTTTGGCCTCCAGCTCGGCTGCAGAAAGATCTGCCCCAAACTGCTGCAGTGCTGTGGATAAGAGCCAAGACTTGCTCTCAATGGCCTTGTTGGTTTCTTCTGTAAGCAGTCCCAGCTTGTCTAACAGAGCCTCACTTCCACTACTGTCCATGTCCTTGGAATTTCCCTGTGATCCCCTGGATGGTATCAACAACTTTGAGAGTGGAGGGGCAAGACCTAGCCCAATACTACGCTCATGATACACATCTGAGATGGTGGGAGTCAGCTCTCGATTGAGGCGGCGCAGCTGTGTCGCAATAATCTGATCTTGTATGCTACTGGGTCCACTGCTTGAGGTTAAGCCTCCCCCACTGGGGTTGTTGGAAGAGATGACATCCGGTGCCTCATCAAACGACTTTGATAGTGGAGCCGATATGTCACTGCCTCCTCCACAGTCAGAAGGGAAGTAATGCAGTCTGGAGTCCTTCGATTCTTCACTGGGGTTCGGTGGTGCAGGTTTTCTGGAGCCTGCACCCCCAAGACTTGACAGTTCAGTCCGAACACTAAGTCGATCCATGGCAGATGGCTGAAGACTGGATGTGCCGATATTGCTGCCACTGCCACCACTGCTACTACCGCTGCTGTCACTGGGCAGTTTCATGGGCGCCTTGTTGGGGAACGTTGTCAGTGTGCCACCTCGAATGGTCATGTATGATGATTTCACTGGAGGACAGCTGCTGCCAAAGTCGGAGTCTGAGCTCTGGGACTCAAACCCTCCAGCAGCTGTTAGACTGCTCACTGAGTTGTACAGCCCAGCAGGGGGTAGAGGATGGAGATTGTCAACAAGGGGGGGTGGCAGTGGAGGAGCTGGGGCTTGCCGGGGTGGGGGGAGGGGTGGAAGTGGGTGATTGATGTGAGACTGTATTTGTCCAGCACGTCGGAGCACTGTAGCGTGGCCACTCCCTTCCCAGTCAGTGGCAGAACTTGCACTGCTCGAAGAATCTGGACGACGATGATATGCTGATGAACCACCTATAAACATAATGTACAGCTTACAGAGTGTGTCAGTAAGGGGCCCTACTGTTAAATATCAAGATTGCAGTTAATCAGGCACATGGTGCAATGTCCACTAACAGACTGTTCTCATTGTTTTGGAGGAACCTGCTGCCTCCCTCTTCAGGGTGTTCCACCCATCTTCCAAATTACATGGCATCATATTCCAGACGACAGTAATTTGGAATGTGACGCCATGAGAACTTAAACCGCACATTCTGTGAACAGCTCATGTTTCTTACTCTGGGAGGGAGTCTTGGATCCAGAGGTTACGTACCATGAAGTGGAGGTGGTATAACCTGGCCCTGGACACCGTTCTCTGTTGGTGGAGATGAGCTATCTGCACCACCACTGTACAGGGTTCGAATACGTGTCTGGTGGGCCAGCGTCAGAGTGGCAACACAAGGTGATGTGTCTGGAGCAACCACAGGAGGACTAGGCGTGAAAGCTGCATCACTCTCCCCACCACCACCAGGGCGACCCACAATCTGCAATGCACATGCGGTACTTGAAAGCATGGATCAAAAATTGCAGGCTTAGTTCACTAGTCAGACAAAAATCCTACTTACCAAACACTTTCACAAGAAAAAATGCACCCACCTATGCAGTTGTGATGGCTCAGCATGAACCTATTCACTACGGCTTAACTTACAGCCATTATAAAATGCACGCCCCTCTACAGTACACCGTTTATGCAAGGAGTCATTCTCTGTTTGAAATGTGTAAGAAATAAAAAAAGAATGGGGAAATGTTAGGTAATAAATTCCTAGCTGATCCAGTGACAATGTGCCCCACAAGCATCCACAGTGCCAAGTGTAAGCAGCAGTGACTGCAGCTGGCTGCCAGTGTTACTCAGTGGGCTCTGTTGAAATACTTATGGTCAGTTCTTGTATTTACACCAACAGAACTACTTGTGAACATACACTGTCACTGTTAAAGCACACACAACTGCAGTTATTTAATAATAATAATAATACACTGCTGGTTCAAGAGAAGTACCAGGAAGAAATGCCTGTGACAGGAGACATACATATTGTATAATAATAATAATAATAATAAGTTATCAATAATAGCTGAAACTGGAACAGGCTCTGATAATGTAAAGCTTAATAGGAAAAAGAGGAAGATTTTTCGAAAATATAGAGTGACAAATGCTAGGGAAGTTGCACAGTTGACAGAAACATTGAAGCAGAAAGTGCAAGCAAAAGCCCAAAGAATTAGAAGGTATGAAAAAAGGGAAACCCAGTATAGTCAGAA
>Ga0123352_10021491_pt1 | contig 10284 bp, 2 predicted proteins | sample TergutLab28metaG_FD_89700 | JGI IMG/M metagenome (GOLD analysis project Ga0123352, IMG submission 89700) | Labiotermes labralis P1 segment gut microbial communities from Petit-Saut dam, French Guiana - Lab288 P1 | ecosystem: Host-associated > Arthropoda: Insects > Digestive system > Gut ...
ACCACATGCAGTAACACACGGTCTTTGTTCTCCTGAAGATGGGCATAATGATGCCCGAAACATGTTGAGACAGTGTTGATAATAAACATCTGATTTTTGCATCTTGTTGGTTTTCTCTCTCTCTTCACAATTTGTTCACGACGCACAGTCACATAAACCTAAAGTTTCCCATTAGTCTCACGTCTGCCTGTCCGTCGCAATATAACTGAAGAAATTTTGAGCTCAACTTCGTGAATTTCGATGCGGAAGTTAAGCTGAAATCTGTCAAAACGCGGGCAAAAATAACGGACACTTGACGTGTGAACGCTTTGCACGCAATTTCGCGCCCAGCGCGATTCGTCAAATATCGAAACGAAAAAATGTTCCTTCGAAACGTCGTGCAGAGAAACAGGACACACCTTGTATGCCCCATAACTTAGTCTTAAGTTTCTCGACACATTTCATGTTTGCACCGTGCATCAATGACAATTACGTAAACATTTTATTATCCAACTAATGCACAAAATATAATTTGTAGATACAATTAAAATTATAAAATATTTAAAAGTTCTCCAACATGTTTCGGATCACAGAGGATCCATCATCAGGGAGTCTTGTACAGTGCTTGGCTAAAAAATGTATATTCTGACCCGTTGTGCCTGTGTGTAGTTCACTGTATATGAAGGCATACAGTATAGTACAGCACATAACAGTGAACTACACACATGCACAACAGGTCAGAATAAGCTGCCATAACACCGACCTTGTCCATGTCAACGGACACGATAGAATCATTCTTGTAATTTGTAACCAAGCACTGTACAAGGCTCCCTGATGATGGATTCTCTGTGATCCGAAATACGTTGGAGCACTTTTAAATATTTTATAATTTTAATTGTATCTACAGATTATATATCGTGCATTAGTTGGATAATAAAGTGTTTAATTTCTCGACACAGTTTAACAAATTAATGCCATTCCTTAACAAGCCCGTGTCACGCTATGTACAGTACCCTACAGGAGCACCAAAAGGCACCACGCACAATCTGAACTTCCATAAGCCTCGACAGGGCGAACGCACCAGAACTCTTGTGCTTGCGTGCGTAAAGGTAAAGGTAAATAAATCCCTGTACAGGCCTGGAGAGGCCCTGAGGGTTCCAGGAGGTTGAGGCTCCCAGATTTCCAAACAGTCTTCACATTAAAGTGGTAAGGTTGTCAGCCCTACGCATCGGCTGCCTTTACCCCCAGGAAATATTCCTGCTACTCGTTTATTGTAGAGGCTGAGTCGACCCCCCAGGACCACAGGGCGGCCGGAAGGGTTATATCAATGAAAAATTCCAATGACATCATCGGTAAATGAACCCGCGACCTTCCGGTTTGTACAGCAGTGCCTCAACCAACTGCGCCACCGCGTGTCCGTTGTATAAAGGTTGGGGTTATGCATAACTACACATCGCGTGACGCAATGTGCGGTGAACTGGAGACAAAGTCCAAGCATCCTTTTTTAAGTGTGTTATTTAAATACTGAGATTAATCATATGTCAGCGGCGGACAAACTAATAAGGAACATTGGTGGAACGACAATGACACGTGCAAAATCCAGAACTCGGACATACAACTGTCTCAGTGGCACTTAGTCCGCCATAAATCCGACACAGACTAAACTTGAATCGTAGCCGGGCCTGGGAGTCGAGAGACCGGCAACAAACCTCCTAAGCCATGGCAAGACCCTTCAAGCATTCCGCACTGCCGCCCTACAACCACGGTCTGTTTACAGCCAGGGATAAAATCCGGTAATCTTTGGATATGAGTATTGGTAGGCATCACTGACCAAGCGGGAGTTGTCGAAAGGACAAGAATATCTGGCCACAGCCAAAATATCGAAGCCCGATATATAGGTCAATTAATTTGCGTCCCGTTCATTATATTTCTGCGTGCATTTCCGAACTTGTTCTACCGTGCTTGACTTGTTTCAGTATAGTGAGATGCAGTTTGGATTCAAGCAGCAAGGAGTACTGAAAATTAGTCTACAGGGCACTTCCAGAGCTGCACGAGGGAGTGGAAGCAGATGTGCAGAACAACGGCCAACAGATATGAAACTGCCCTCTAGGTGCCACTGTCTTTCTAAGCGGTATGAGAAAAAAAAACACACACACACACAAACACACAAACGCACGCACGCACACACACACACACACACACACACAGATCAATGACCGGCCCGTTGAGGTTAATTCGCACATAGCCTGCAGTGCCCATGCCGTGCCCATGCCATTTCCCTGGCATGCCGTGCCGCTAAGTGTTTAGATTGTGTATTTCCCATTTGATTTAAACAGTGCGGCCGTGTTTGATTCACGTTTTCCATGCCATGCCCATGTCGTGCCCATGCCGTGCTCCGACCATGCCTTTCTGAAAGGGACTTCTCAAGGCCACTGCACAGCGCGGCACGATCACGGCGTGCTATGTGTGAACTAGCCTTTACAATCCACGAGTGGTCACAGCCTTCAGCAGACCCTGACACTAAATGTAACAGACACGTGGACCCCCTTACAGTCCCAAACTTTACATCAAGAAAATTAACCTGCTGATCCCTCGTACTGACATAATCTGGAACTAGCAATGAACTTCAAAGGTTAAATTCGAAAGAAACTAGCATGGAGCTGGTAATGTGCTCAATCAGACGGTATTTCCATTGAAATAATACTCCTATTTAATCAACCAAGTCAGTAACTAGTCAACCAACTAACTCAACAACTAACCAACCAAACAACTCAAAAGCCGGTAAGTAACTCACTAACTTACGTAGATAACTCATTAAGTCGGTAACTCAGCAAATAACTAAACAAGTAACTCAGTAACTGACTAACTAACTAACCAACCAACAAACTAACTCACTAAGTGGATAACTAACTCACTAATTCAGTCGCTACTAACTCACTAGGTCGGTTAATTTACTAAATAACTAATTCATTAACTAATTAACCAACTCACTCAGTAACTAAGCAACTAACCAACCAAATATTTCACTTACTCACGAACTAAATAACGCAGTAATCAAACCACTAACTTATTAAATAACGAATATACTCATTAACTGGGTAACTAATTCAGCAACGAAAGAACTCAGTAACTGCATGGACCGGAGGTCTTCATGGAAATCTAAGAGTTGCTAAGCTAATGAAGAATTTCTCGCATGTTATGGGACACGCAATTTCATTAAAGTCTTCACAACAGCCTGCTACCTGTCCGTATAATATCCAGTAACGGACGAATGCAATGCAAACCATCGCATTTCTTTATTGTGTATTTTAATATTAACCACGTCTACACCTATATGTTCCAAGCACAGTCTCGTTACTTCAGGATCCCTAAACAAAACCATGTATATATGTACTTTTCCCCCCTACGTGCCACATGCCCCAACGCATCTCATTGTCTTTGATTTGGTCACTATTATTTGGTAAGTTTATGCAGTATTCTTATGCAACGTGTCATAAGGCCCGCTCATGGTGCTGTGAGAGGGCACAGCGAACAATCTCAGGCACTCTCGGGGCGACACCCACAACAATGAACTTCAGAACACATAGCAGGAGTGCAAATGACTATACTAAGGCATTCGGTTTTAACACTTCTGAGTGCAAATGAATATACTAACGCATTCTGTTGTAACATATCGTTATGAGCCTCTATTCACAAACAAACAATGCAGGCTGTAACAAACTAACAGTCCGTCCGTCCGTGCGTACGTAAAGTATCACCGCAGAGCATTTAGCAAGCGTTTAGCTGCACGTAAGGACAGACTAGAAAGGATCGTGAGGTTCACTTCGTTGTGTAACAGAACTGTCAGCTGCTGAACTTAACACAGCATGGGTGATACAGGATAAGTATGGAGCACTTGTTGAGTGACACCAACAGGGGAAAACCCGAAAAATATGGAGAAAGACTCGTTCTGGTGCCATATTGGTCAAAATAAATCAAACATGGATTAGAATCAGTTTTATTCATGTTCTAGAATCGTAATAACTAAAGAGACGAAACGTCAAATTAAGAACTCTGGGTAAATGACCAACTTGATGCACAATTACGTTGTATAAAACGTTTATTATTACAATTCTCTACATGTTTCGAGCATCACTGTGCTAATCATCAGGAGGTCGAATTGTATTAATACAGCATCTGGTATAGTATTCTGCACGGTCACTTACAGACAGTTCTATACCAGATACTGTATTAATACAATTCGACTCCTGATGATGAGCACAGAGTTGCTCGAAACATGTAGAGGATTATAATGATAAACGTATTGTATAACGTAACCGTGCATCAAGTTGGTCATTTATCCAGAGACGTACCAGGATGCACGTCAGCAAAACATAAAATTCAGTCAAATTAAGAGTTCGGTTTTAATTCATGCGAGGTCATTAGTGCATGCAAACAGAATGTGTAATACACAAGCCCAATTGCCAGGCCACTTCACTGACATAATACTTTCCTTGTTAACACAGACGAACTGGAGCATAAACAGAATATTCATGAAATGTCTAGGACACATTAATCGTATTCAGGAAGCAATTAAGAGCGGATAAAATTCACGGAATGCTTTGTACCATTTATTTCACGGTCTATCATGGCGTCGCCTAACGCCAAACGTACAAATTATGCAGTCGTTCAACTGCTATAGAGAACGGTACAACATAAGCTGCCAGGCGAAACGTTCACGTGACATTCATTTGCGAGAAAAGTCCTTTGGCAATTATCATCGTCCCAATTCTTATATCCTGAAGAAGGAGGCAGGAATTTCCTGCGAAACTTTGGTACAAGTTTGAGACAACAATAGTCGAATCACGCACATAATAAAAGACATTATTATTTATTATTATTATTACTTAATTAATTATGTCTTTTATTTATCCAACTGAATGCACAACTGGATTATTCTAGAAGAAAGTTAAAACTTACATTAAAATGTTCCTACATGTCTCGGTTTAACAACCATCATCAGGGGGATTATTGCTGTGCTTTGCTAAAGTTATAATTACTAAAATAGTTAGTTTAAAACGTCGTTGTGAATCAGTTCGGTCGTGTGGTTGCAGCCACACGACCGAATGTACACACAGCTATTGTATGCAAAACAGAGAAACCAAATCTAAAATCATAACCTGATATATTTTGGTTTTTTAACATGCAATTCTGCTCTGATACTGACTAAAGCACATTTTTGAATAAACACATTGTGCTGTAAAAAGTCATGTTCTTGGAATTCTGCTTACCAACATTTAATACCGAACAATACTCACATTTTCCCTTCCCTTTTTAGGAGTAATAACATTATACATCCATGGAGAATGACGTCAGAATATTACGAAAACTTCTATCGTGTCGTCCATTCATATAGAATGAATCGTGCATAAACAAAACACGATGAACGGAAAGGTAAGGCAATTAGTCAGAAATATTCATAGGAATATGAAAACTGTGATCTGAGGTTTGTACCACGTGAATGTTGAGGCAGCAGGTATTCTGGTTTGTTGCGCCGTGTGGTTGGATAAATTGTTACCGACGATTCGAAGAAACTTGCCACCTTCATCCTAGGGGTTATCGGTCAACTGACGGTTCCACAAACGTGAAGATGGAAGAACTACGTTTTGCCTAAACTTTGGGAAGCAGCTACCCAACCACACTGCGCAAAACCCCAGAAGACCTGCTTCTTCCATACTAAAACAGGTTTGCAACAAAATATTTCAGCGCTATGTTGTTTGCAGTCGGTTAAGCGGCAAACTTGCCGCCACACCAGCCATTACGTTTCGCTGCAGTATGTTCTCTCTCCGTCTTACATGTTACAGGAGCGACAGGTAGGTTAGCTGCTTCACTTACATATAAATGGACCTTGTGGATAACACTGCACACTCCTTTACATCCATCTCTATCTCTCTCATATACACGCGCGCGCTTCAAGTCGCCAAGGTTAGCAGGAAAAGCTCCTCTACCGTAGCTTTTCGTCAAATGAGCAATAGGCCTATAAATTGTATATAACACAAAGCAATAATTTTAAGAAAATATTTACAAGTCTTTCATTTTTTAACAAAGGAAATGAAGTCATTTCCTCAGTTTCTGTGGTAGAGCTACACAGCAACAGCTGTACCGGAGAATTCGCCATTGAGTGAAAAGCCGAGGACTCGATTCATATGGTTCAGATTAGAGGCGGGCTGCGAGCTTTTGTCAGAACGGTAATGACATTTGGGTTTCACAGAACGCGCTGAATATCTTGAATACGTGAGCCAGTTATCGGTTATCGACGAAGGACTCTTTTATGCAGCGGGTAGAGATGGCGGTGTGCTATCGACCAGTGCGACCGGTACTACAGGCACAGTTAATGTACAGGGTACCTGAAGAAAGGTCCTCTCAACTAACTCTCTCATGAATATTCCGAATGAAGGCATCATGATGTGCTTGCAATTCAATTAACGTTACACAGTACGCGTCAGCACAATCTTTTTATTCTTAAGCAAGGCTACATGTTTCGACTAAAAGTTAGTCATCTTCAGGCCTTTACAACATTTTTCGTTACCAGATGCTTTGCCCACTTTGGGATCCCATAGTATTTACAATTGTGGAATACGTGGGATCCCAAAGCGAGCAAAGCATCTGGTAACGGAAAATGTTGTAAAGGCCCGAAGATGACTAACGTTTAGTCGAAACATGTAGCCTTGATTAAGAATAAAAACATTGTGCTGACGTATACTGTGTAACGCTCATAAATACGTTAACCTAGAACCAGAACTTGCAGAATCTCTCTAATTATCACCGACCAACCAAACGTTACAAAAAAGAAGTTACTCTAACTTACGTAAAGGCATCCCTTTGTATTTATCCAATTAATACATTCTATATTTACGATAAAAATTATTTTTTCCTTCAATAACACAACAATAACATACGACATTGCGGACCGCGGTGGCTCAGTAGCTAAGGTGCTGTGCTACAAGTCGGAAGGTTACTGGTTCGATCCCAACTGGTGTCATTGGAACTTCCCATTGACATAAAATCCTTCCGATCGCATTATGACCCTGGGGTCGACTCAGCCTCTAACAGAAATGAGTACCAGAAGCGTTTCCTGGGGTTAAAGGCGGCCGGTGAGTAAGGCTTACAACCTTACCACCATCCTGTGTCGTTGTCACGAAATCTGGGAGCCTTCACTTCCTGGAATCCTATGGTCCACTCAAGGCCTGTAATGGGATTGCTTTACAATACTGTATGATACTGGTATCTTAATTACTATAGTTCAAGCCAGGTGCGTGTATATATCACCTTGAACCTGATTGCTTATGTGACTAAAAGATTTTAGGGAAAAAACAAACTTTCTACTGGGAAACAAAAGTGATCACACGGCCGATATATCTTCAACAGTACATCATAGTAACTTCTTATCTGATTAGTAACACTCATACTTGTTATTAGACATACTACATCCCATTTTAACCTTCACAAAAAATTATATTCTTAATTAATTTCACGTACACCCTGTAAGTAATATGGGATCCCATAGTACATAGTACGAACTGATTGCACCTTTTACCTGTGAACGCTGGCCTGAACAAAGCAAGCTGGCAGCAAACCTGTATGACATATACCATTGTTGTGTGTACAGTGAAAAACTCCTGATGATGGACAGAGGAACTGTCCGAAACATGTAGAGTTCTATTCCAAAAATAAATTTGTGAATTTAGTGCATCTGGTTGGTTTTATTGTAAGAATAATGCTGCGTGTATCAGTCGGATTGCTATAGAAGACGCTAAGTCACTGTAACATTTGTCCATACGTCACAAATTCCACTAAAATGGTGCACTTTACATTCGTTTCAGCGCCAAAATTAAGTCCATCTCCCGCTTTAAATTCCCAAGGAAGCCGTTTAATCGGAAAGAAAAACACGTGACAAAAGCACGTCTGGGAGGATACCATAAGGCTCGAGAAGACTCAACAGGTATAAAGGTAAAGGTAAAGTGATCCCGTTACATGCCCGGTGTGGCCCAGAGGGTGGGTAGAGGTATAGCTCTACTCTTCCATGGCGGCGGCACTAGAAGGGGGTGAGTGGTCAGCAGCACGCTCCGGCCGCACTTTACCATCGGGAAAGACCCGGTACCCATTTTACAGGAGGGTGAGTGGGCCCCAGGGCCGGTCTGGACGGGCGGGAAATCTCGTCCCCACCGGGATTCGATCCCGGACCGTCCAGCCCGTAGCCAGTCGCTGTACCGACTGAGCTACCCGGCCCACACTCAACAGGTACTAGCTTCACATCAACAAAGATAATATGACAAAAAACCCATCAGAATGACACTGTACCAGATGGCTGAGATGTCACCTTGCCAACACCAGAATTATATAAGACGGAACTGGATGAAAAATTGTAAAGCTTATCTCTCTGCTATCGGAAAAAGTTTCATTCAAATGGGTTGAAATTCAATTTTCTATCTCTCTAGGTATTTTTAACTGCTAGGAGATGACTTTTCACCAAAGCCGAATCACGCAGCCAGCAATAACACTCATTAAAAATTAAGTTCGGAAAGACGGCCTGTGCGAACCACAGAATAGCTCAGTCGGTAGAGCGACTCGCTTCGGGCTGGATGGTCCGGGGATCGAATCCCGGTAGGGGCGAGATATTCCGCAGCAGTGCAGACCGGCCCTAGGGCCCACGCAGCCTGCTCTACAATGGGTACCGGGTCACTCTCCGGGAGTAAAGTAGCAGGCACGTGACGTTGACCACCCACCCCCAATCTAGCGCCGAGGTTAAAGGAATAGTAGAGCTATACCTCTACTCCCCGTCTGGCCTTCGTGGCCTGTCATAGGGTGAACTTGTTACTAGACGGTCAGCTCTTCATTCGCGTCCATTGTTTTTTTACTGTGCTACAAACTGGAAGATCGCGGGTTCGATTCCCGATAGTGCCACTGGAATTTTACATTGACATAATCCTTCCGGTCGCACTATGGCCCTGGGATTGGCTCAGCATCTAACAGAAATGAGTACCAGGAATATTTCTAGGGGGTAAAGGCGGCCGGTGCGTAGGGCTGACAACCTTACCACCTTCATGTGCCGATTGTCTTGAAACTGGGACCCTCAACCTCCTGAACCCCTCAGGTTCTGTCCAGGCCTGTAATGGGATTGCTTTACCTTTCCAACTCTAAGGACTGTCTATTGGGGACATGCTCTAGTGGTACAAACTCCGAGTGACTTAGGAGGCGCCCATCTTTAGTTCATCAGAAAGGTGAAACCTTAGCAGCTAAATCGTTTTGTGTGGCACAAGTGGGTGATGTGGGTGGGAGGGGCGCTGTACAAGGTCTGCGTTTTACTCCTTTCGAACTCACGAGCCAATCACACCACACGAAAAATAAAAGACGCGAAATTCTCAAAATGGAGAAGTTTAGGAGTTCGTCACATTTACAGCTCAGATATCGGAAGGAGAAGGGAAATCAACGGCCCCTCAGGATATTGTTACCCTGATGTATATGGGTTAAGGATATGATTAAATTCCAGTGACGAAATTCCACGAACGCTTTCTACCGATAATCTCAATACGCTTTCAGTTTCGAAGAACTTGTGTTATTATCACAACGCCAACTATTATATCTGACAACTCGCATCACTTCGCTCAGACCATTTAGAGGGATGGTAGGAAGCTCAGCGGGTACCGCTATTCTTATTTGTTCTACGTCGGGGTCAACGCGATTTATTTCAAACTATTACTTACTTACTTACTTACTTACCTATTTACTTACTTACTCACTTCAAGGAGCAGAGTCCTTCTTGAGAAAATAAGAGGTTTTCAGCCAGTCAAGAAATTCCCCGCATTTTATGGAACTCGAAGGTTCATTACCGTATTCACAAGTCTCCGCCACCTGTCCCTATCCTGAACAAGCTCGATCCAGTCCATACCCCCATATCTTATTTCCTGAAGATCCATCTTAATATTATCCTCCCATCTACGCCTGGGTCTCCCAAGTGGTGTCTTCCTCTTAGGTTTCCCCACCAAAACCCTGTATACGCCTCTCCTCTCCCTGATACGCGCTACATGCCCTGCCCACCTCATTCTTCTCGATATTACGACCCGAACAATATTGGGTGAGGAGTACATATTATTAAGTTCCTCGTTATGTAGTTTTCTCCACTCCCTTGTCACCTCGTCCCTCTTATGCACAAATATTCTCAACACCCTATTCTCAAACACCCTCAGCCTACGTTCCTCCCTCAATGTGAGCTACCAAGTTTCACACCCATACAAAAAAACCGGCAAAATTATAGTTATGTATATC
>Ga0123352_10021493_pt1 | contig 10283 bp, 9 predicted proteins | sample TergutLab28metaG_FD_89700 | JGI IMG/M metagenome (GOLD analysis project Ga0123352, IMG submission 89700) | Labiotermes labralis P1 segment gut microbial communities from Petit-Saut dam, French Guiana - Lab288 P1 | ecosystem: Host-associated > Arthropoda: Insects > Digestive system > Gut ...
GCTAATTTCGCTGCCACTGCAACAAGGCGTGCTGTGTTTTATTTCGGTGATAACTTTGTGATTATTTTGAAGGAACGCTTGTCACTTTGTGATGTAGGAATGTGAGTTGTACGTAAGTGATCGCTGGTAAAACAATTGGTTGTTTCAGTTAGTTATGTTAATTATTCTTAGATCTGAGTAAGCTACTGGACACAGAACGTTTGTGCACGTCCTTTGCCTGTACAGACCAAGACTCATGCTCGAGCTGAAGAACGACAAATATTGATTAATTTATTATTTAAATAATTGTTTATTTATTTAACGACACTATAAGCGGCTTAGCCGGTTCCAGTGGCCGCGCGGTCTAAGGCGTGGGTCTTCGGCCTCTCGCTTACTGGGATTGTGAGTTCGAATCCCACCGCAGACATGGATGGATGTCTGTTGTGAGTATTGTGTGTTGTCAGGTAGAGGTCTCTGCGACGAGCTGATCACTCGTCTAGAGGAGTCTACCGATTGTGGTGTGTCTGAGTGTGATCGTGAAGCCTCGATAATGGGGAGACCTTGGCCCACTGGGGGCTGTTACGTCATGGTAAAAAATAATCGGCTTAGGTTATATATCAGAGTTACTGGTAAATAATGATTAGGTAGAATCGTGTAAGGAGGCTGTCTTGCCTGTATTTGCCTGGAAGAACTGAGGATACTTGCGAGTAAGGAAACTTAGGATAACCGGTTCGGGGGCCGAGATTTGAACCCGGACTCTCCTAAATACAAAGCAGGGTACCATCGTCTTGGTCGCGACGTTCGTTAGGAAGAACAAAAACTTGTTGGCTTTAGTATTTGGCGTTTTGCTGAAGAACGGGCAAAAAACACTGCGAATTGAATGGTGATATTAATTTTGTGAATGGATTTTACCGTGAATGTAATTTCTTCTTAATTAGGAAGAAACGTTTTTAATCCAGGCATTCAAGCCGTGAAAAATTTCTGCGAGTGTGTGAGATCGAATCTATCCAGAAGCTTTCTGAACTCAGTTCACACTTCCACGTTTCCTTATTTCCCAAACGTCATTGTTAAAACGGACATTCCAGCCATGCTGCATTCTCCCGAAATACGTACAGGAGGATTTCAATCCAAAATTTTGTTATTTATTTCTTATTTACTTCTTTCATATTTACCTCCGGTCTCTTGGGTCTTTGTAGTGGTATTCAAATAGGACTGCTGCTTGTAAGTTGTTTTCCTCCAAGAGTGTGCAAGACTCAGATTGGCAACTATATTATTGGTTTACGTTTCAGTTCTGCAGTTTTCAATCAAACTGGCGAAAGACGAACTTGAATCTTTTTCATTTACGACTCTTTCCTGCACCACCACCACCACCACCACCATTACTACCACCACCACTGCCGCCGCTGCCACCACCACTACCACCACTACTATTACTACTACTACCACCACCACCACTACTACTACTACTACTACTACTACTACTACCACCACAACTCACTCACTCACTCACTCCCAGGCGCTACAAACCATGTAGGGTCTTGGTCGACTCTAGAAGTCGCCTCCAACCATCTCTGTCCTTTGTCTTGATCCTCCAGTTCCTAACTCCCAGCCTGTCTGCATCCCTCATCACTCCGCCTATCCATCTGAGGTTTGGCCTTCCAAATCGCCTTCTGCCCTCCGGCTTGTCCAAGGTGATTTTCTTACACGGTAGATTATCTTGCACTCGTAATATATTTCCTGCCAATCTAAGCCTGGTTATCCTAATTGTTGTTAGCAAATCAGTCTCTTCATACAGACGATACAGTTCTTCATTATATCTTGAACTCCATGTTGCCCCTTCACAGATAGGTCCATAGATTGTTCTTAGTATTGTTCTCTCAAAGACTCCAAGACGTAACTCATCTGCCTTGCTCAGAACCCAGGTTTCTGCCCCATACATCAGGACTGGTTTTATTAATGTCTTATACATAACCACTTTACACTTTCTACTTATGTTTTTGGCTTTAAGTGTATTCACCAAGCCAAAGTAACTTCTATTGTCTAATGTAATCCTATTGTTAATTTCGGCATAGGTATTATTATCAGCTGTAATTAATGTTCCCAAATACAAAAAAACTGTTGACTCTCTCAAAGGTCAGATGTTTCACCTTAAAAACATTCTCAACGTATTTCTTCTTGATGCCACATATCATGTACTTAGTTTCAGCTTGGTTAATTTCCAATCCCATCCTTCTTGCAGCTCTATCCAATGCTACTGTAGCCTCTTGAAGAGATTTCGGGGATCTACTAATAATATCAGTATCATCTGCACATGCCAATATCTGCACTGATTTGTAAAATATATTACCACGCTGGTTTATGTTTGGGTCACGTATTATCTTTTCCAGTGCTATATTAAATAAGATGCCTCAAACCATTTCGTGTATGAGAACTTTCAGATAGTTCGTTTTGCACCTTGGCTTTGGCAGTACTACCCTCCATCGACCACCACCACTACCATTACTACTACTACTACTACCACCAACACCAACACCACCATCACTATTTCTAACACTGCCACTGCTACTACTACTACTACTACAGCCACCACCAACACTTCTTCTGCCACTACTACTACTACTACTACCACCACCACCACCACCACTACCACGACTCTTACTATTACTACTAGTGCTATTACTACTATACTACTACTACTACTACTACCAACACCAACACCACCATCACTATTTCTAACACTGCCACTTCTACAACTACTACTACTACAACCACCACCACCACTTCTTCTGCCACTACTACTACTACCACCACCACCACCACCACCACCACCACCACTACCACCACTATTACTACTACCACTACTGCTGCTACTACTACTACTACTACTACTACTATTATTATTACTACTCCCCACCACCACCACCACCACCACGTAGTACTTTGTGTCTGTCATATTTCTTTTATCAAATCCGGTGAAATCCCGTGCAAAATGCATGCAGTCAAAACTTGCCCTTGAAATATTTCCCAGCAGTCAGCAGAGCTGCCTTGAGATTTGAATGGGCTCACTGTTTGAATACTAAAAAGTTCAGTTCTTACTTTATTTTACAGCGGAGAAAGCGTAAAATACGTTACTATTTCTACGCGAAAGAAATCATCTCTTTTTAATCTGACAGTCCCGCAGAGTCTAAAAGCGGAATGTTTTCCCGGAAAGATGTGGAATTTACGTTCACTTAAATCCTGACGTCATTGGATGTTTTATTTTTCGCCACGAAATTAAAAGTCTGCCGAAACTAGTTGTTCACAGTAGAACGACATTCTGTGATCCTACTGGGACAGAAGGCGAGTAGCTTGTATATTTGTTGCACATTTTTATGATAAAACCAACTAGATGCACTAATTTCTCAAGTTTATTTTTAGAATAAAACTCAACACATTTCGGACAGATGAACTGTCCGAAACGTGTTGAGTTTTATTCCAAAAATAAATTTGAGAAATTAGTGCATCTAGTCAGTTGTATTATAAGAATTTATCACGATGCCCTGTCACCTGAACGTCAAATTCGTTGCACAGTCTGCAGGGGACTCTTTGGTGAGGGCTCTGTAGCTGGGCACACCGAATGTTTGTTACAACATTGACACCATTCAATCCATTACAGTGCACCAGCGCCGCTAAATAATGCAACGCTCAATCACGATTTTGGCTCACAGGGCGGTGTAGTTTTGAAAGAGACTACATGAATTTATATTTTTCAGCCTACATTGCTCTTAAAATTTTCCTGGTTTTCCACATAAATTTTGAAAACTGTATGAGCTCTCAGACGCCATATTTACCACACATTGTCGCAATACACCTATCGCACTTTAGACAAAGGCGACCTTGCTGCTGTCTGTTGTTTGTGTGTTGAAAGAAATGTGTATTTTTTATTCAAAATGTAACACCTCTTACTGAACATTCCAGTTCTCAGGGACATCACATACTTCTGTACATTTCCCTGTGTTCCTTTCACCGTAATTTCTGGTTATTCTGCTCTCTGATTTCGCCCTTCTCCTGAGGTGGCAATAAGCTTACAAATTATTTCCTACATTCTATAAATACCTTTTCTCTCTTCGTGGTTTCACTTATTGCTTTCATCCGTTGTCCTCAATTCCCCATTCGTTTATATCATTAATTTTTCCTACAGTCTTCCTCTGCAGCCAACAAAAAATAGCAGACGAACAAAGAAGAGGCAGCGAGGTGAATTGCTACAAAGATGATACGAAACCGCGATAACCCGCAGAGACCTGAAAAGCGAAGACAGGATTGAGAGAGGGTACAGTGCATGACACTGACGATCTCTTGAGTGCGGAGCGCCTTTAATTAAGTCTTAATTGAGGTCTCTTTCTTAGTACATATATTCTCAGCAGTTGGAAATAAAAGTTGATACATAATTAAAGCAGTTATATGCTGTATGACCCTGAGTGAAGGAATGCGGTATGAAGAGAAGAAAAACTGGAAGTGAACTGGCAGTACCTCGTGTTCATAACAAATAATATATTCTGTATGTTAAGCGTGATCTTTTCTCTGTAAACAGTTTCGATGTCCGAGTAGAATATCAGCTGGTCTAGAAGAAAATGCAGGAAAGTATCTGTTTGTATGTAATATTCTTTCTTTTGGGTGATTCCCTGGCGCCTGACTTTTATATGCCGACGTTTCGGAACGCCCCGTTCCATCTTCATAGGCAGTGTAAGCAGGAAGAATAACCGGGCCAAGCCGGGATGAGATTTTTGGGGTATTTATACGGGAAAACGTGTGGGCCAAAAATAGCCTGAGCCAATCGGAAGAAGGGCTGACGGAGAGGGGGCGTGTCCGAGTAGAGATACAGGCTGTGGAGGGCAAAGACACCAAGTTGAGGCCAGTAGTACGTATGTGATGGAGATACGGAGTTGTGTCGGAGCGAGAAAGGGGAGCCATGGGATGGTAGAGATCAATGTGATAGAGAAACGGAGTCGCGTCGGAGCGAGGAGGGGGAGCCATGGGATGGTAGAGATCAATGTAATGGGGAAACGGAGTTTAGTCGGAGCGTTAAAGGGAAGCTATGGGATTGTAGAGATCAATGTGATGGGGAAACGGAGTCGCGTCGGAGCGAGGAGGGGGAGCCATGGGATGGTAGAGATCAATGTGATGGAGAAACCTAGTCGCGTCGGAGCGAGGAGGGGGAGCCATGGGATGGTAGAGATCAATGTAATGGAGAAACGGAGTTTAGTCGGAGCGTTGAAGGGGAGCTATGGGATTGTAGAGATCAATGTGATGGAGAAACCGCGCTATGTCGGAGCGAGGAAGGGGAGCCATGGGATGGTAGATATCAGACTATTGTGTTTTAGGTGGTGCTCTCCTTTCTTTGCGCTTGTGCAGAAGGTGTTTCCAGGATTTGCTTAAGGTCAGGCCATCTTCCCTCTTCATGATGTGTGGGTGCATTTCCAGTTCCGTGGCTTTTTGTTTATATCTGGCTATCAGAATACAGAAACAAATGTAATAACAGCTGAAAATCATATCAAAATGATAACAATTCAAAACTTGCCGGAGAGACACTAGCAAATAAATAATGACGTTTGGTTGTTACAGTGAAGTTAAGAACTTTTGCCATCTGGTCTGTTACCTCAAACCATAACAATTAAGTTGTAACCAACAGTAGCGAACCATAATTTTTCGGGTTGGTTCGTGTCGATGTGAGAGGTAGTCCCTCACATGGGGCGAAGAAAGAAGGCTGAGGGTCTTCGATGACACGGTACTGATACTTAAATGGGAGGAACTAACAGGAGGCTGGGGAAATCTACGTGATGTGCGAGTTTCGTTCTGTTGACTTCTCGTTAAATATTACTACAACGATAAATGACTATGAGATGGTTGTGGCATCTGGTGCACATGATAGAGTGGGGTAATGCTTTCACAGTGCAGGAAAACTTGAATTAAAGGGATTACTCGGAATGTCTTCACGTTAGAAGGCTGTATAATATTAAAGTGAATATTAAAGGAATAAGATTGGTGATTGCGGATTAGATTCATCCGACTCACGATGTGGACCCGCGACTGGTTCTTGTGAACACGATAATGAAACTTCGGGTTCCATAAATTGCAGGAAGACACTTGCATTATTAAGGAACTATCAGCTTCTCTAAAGGAACTCTGATGCATGGGTTTAAAAGTCTGACAATTTTATTTCATGCCATGTCATCGGATATCTGTGTGATTTGGTCTTTCTTTGCTACAATAATTTTAGGTAGTAACAAATTGTATCAGTGTCAAAATGAAAATCGAAAGGCAATCATGTGGTTCACGTTTCCTTTTGTGTTCAGAGCCTTTTGTGTTTCTTATAAAACTAAAAATATTACGCAAAAAATTGAAGGTTTGCTTTTATTTTGTGAGGCTGTAGAGATTAATGTGGGTTTCTCAGAGAAGAGACATCGATGGATTCCGAGAACCGGGTCCACACGAGAGTATTCGGAACCTGTGGGCATAATGGCTGTGCGTTCGTTCCGCTGTACAACACAGTTTAATGTGTCGTCACATGACCGGCGTGCTTCGTGTTCAGACGGCTTGCTTGCGGATATCTGGCAAACGCAAGTAATTTCGTTAAAATCCTGCAGCTCGACCGCCCGCCCAGACGCATATTTTTGTAAAATGTTTACGATACCATAAAAATTATTAGATATTTTATCGTACCAGCTATTGTGACGCCATATCCTTGTGGGGCCTTGTTTTTACTCTTGTTCATTCTACTTCTTTTTATTTATTAACACCCATTACCACTTTACAACATTTAATTTACACCCTATATTTTTCGGTTTTACGTTCTTCGGCTGGTATATTTCCATTTATGTACGCCTTTTTCTTGTGGGAATATCGTTTTTGATTTACGTCCATTTTTTTTCAGTGTGGGCCGGTATAGTTAAGTCGGCATAGCGAATCGCTACGGTTTGGACTGTCCGGGGATCGAATCTCGGTGGGAGGCGAGATTTTCCGCACCCGTTCAAACCGGTCCTGGGGCGCACCCATCCTCCTATACAATATGTACCGGGTCTTTACAGGGGGTAAAGCCGCCGGGGCGTGGCTTTGACCACCCACCCCTATGTATCGCTGAGGTTAAAGAAGGAGTAGAGCTATATCTGTACTACCCCCCTGGAACCTCATGGCTTGTTATAGGTTGAACTTTACTTTTATTTCCACCACCTTTGCAATAGTGGGGGCCGCTGTGGCACAGTGGTTAAGGTGCTGTGCTACAATTCGGAAGGTCGCTGGTTCGATTCCAGATTGTGTCATTAGAAAATTTCATTGATATAATCCTTCCGATCGCACTATGGCCCTGGGGTCGACTCAGCCTCTAACAGAAATGAGTACCGGGAGTATTTCCTGGGGGGAAAAACGGCCGGCGCGTAGGGCTGACAACCTTACCACCATTCTGAGCCATTGTCACGAAATCTGGAAAACTTAACTTCCTGGAACCCTCTGGGCACCTCGGACCTGTAATGGGACTGATTTACCTTTACATTTTCCTTTGCAGTAACACAGCTGAGACTGACAATAGGGTCTTGGTGTTTAGTCTTTCAGTAGATCTGCCTAAATTGTGTCGAGATAATCTACATATCTGTTGTACCTGGTTAAATGGCTTGGTAATTCCCATGACCTTTGTATTACTTATAAGGGATTGTTGCTAATACATCTATACCGTTGTTTCGTTTAATAATTTTATATGAACGCGAGTTTGTATGTGTAGGCACCGGTGTAGATGGTTGTATTAGTTTTTCTAGGAAGAGACAATGCGTCAGTGTGTCTCTCTTACCCGACGTTTCGAAACACAGCAGTCGTCACACCTTTAAGGATCCAAAGGTCCTTTCGACCCACCAGACAACAGCGTTGTCCCGAAATCTCCCGAAACAAACACCCCCCCCCCGCCCCGACATGTCGTCCCATCCCTAAAGATCTGATACCTTTTTTTTTGATGAATGACAGTAGCTGTCATAAATGAAACAGTGACAGTTTCTACCCTTTCCTGACCCACAAACCCTGACTAACTTTCATTCCAGGGCTTTTAATTTTTCTCCGGGCTAGAAGGACGCCAGCTTCCCGTAGAACTTAGTTCTGAAGGGAAAATTTTGCGAACTGTGCTGAATGATGAACGGTGCTCGTCTAGTCTCAGCCGTCTGCTTTAGAATTCGAAACCGCATCTCTTCACGTGCTCGCTGTAAGTTAGCAGTCTTCTGTCCAGCGGTTTCGAAGCGTCGTCAGCATTCTGAAGCCAGAAATTATGTGAGTTTTAATTTTGTCAGAAAAACGGTAAAGACAAAGACGTTAATTTTCACATTCGTACCGTGCGTCTTGATATCGTGAAATTTTTTTTATTCACCAACTGATGAAAAAGTGAATTGTCGTATAAACAATATTAAAATTTATATTAAAATAAACATTAAACCAGCTCCGACATGTTTCGGTGTTACAGTTACACCATCATCAGGGATCGACATTACTCGTGCTTGCTAAAGTTAGTTGCTAAATTAGCCAATCAAAATACATCGGTGTGTGGTGATGTGGCTGCATACATTATTGGGTCCTTGTTGGTGTGTGTACGTTGCACTGTTCAGAAGTAGACTGAGTTAAGGGAATGCATTCCCTAACTTTAGCAAACACGAGTATTGCGCTCCCTGATGATAGTGTGAGTGCACCGAAACACGTCGGAGCTGTGTAAATGGTAATTTTAATGTAAAGTTTAAAATTGTTTTGAAGACATTTCACTTGTGCATCAGTTGGAGAGTACAAAAAAAAAAACACAAACATGATCCAAAGACTTTAGTTTCGAAATGTGTGACTGTGATAGATATAGCTTAGGGAAGATGAATGTAAAGTTGTGTCTATATACGTCTATACACGCCATGAAATAATATATAGGGGAAGTGGAGGTATAGTTCCACTCATTCGTAACCTCCACACTCGGTGCACAGGCGTGGCCAACTTCACTTCCCGGCCACTTTGTCCCTGGCAACGGACCACGGTACCAATTGAATAGGTGGACCCTAGAGCTGATGTGGGCTGTTATTGAGGAGAGGAAACCCATTACGCCTGCTGGGATTCGAAATCCGGACCCATCCAACAGTAGCGAATCGCTATACCGACTGAGCTATCGAGGTTCCAGATTACGATAAATACAGTTTGATTCATTTTGTTATAGCACGGTTTTTGTGTTACGTGGTTTACCGGTCGATGGCCGATATGGCAAAACAGCTCAGAGTGTTTCAATAAACAGTTTATCTGTATTTACTGTACCTTGTCTGGTTATTTTGTTTGACAATGTAGTTGGATTCGACGTTCAGGTGACCGTGCATCGTGATAAATTCTTATAATAAAACCAACTAGATGCACTAATTTCTCAAATTTATTTTTGGAATAAAATTCTACATGTTTCGGACAGTTTCTTCGTCCCGATCCTGCTCGCAAGCTGTTTGACATATACCATTGCTGTGTGTACAGTGAAAAACTCCTGATGATGGACAGAGGAACTGTCCGAAACACGTAGAATTTTATTCCAAAAATAAATTTGAGAAATTAGTGCATCTAATTGGTTTTTTTTTATAAGAATGTAGTTGGAGTTGCCCAAATTCACGCCATGAGGGCATATGGAGGAGTAGAGGTAGAGCCCCGCTCATTCTTTATCTTTGTGTTAGGTGGAGGCAAGTAATTGTAATGGTAGATATGAGAAATAAGTCGAACCGTGTGGTACATAAAACACTTAGTCCATATGTGACATGAATGAACTACAATTTAGTGTCATAGGAAGCCGGTTTATTTTCCAGTGCTTGGCTGCAGCTCAAGGCTAAACCACGAAACATTTGTGCAAAAATGACCGACATTCCGGCAACTAGTGTAATTCCAGGAATACTGCGCTGACGTATTGTGTCGGTTGTTATGTGAATGATGATGGAATTCTAACGTGATACGTTAAACTACAAAATTTTAAATATTTCATGACCACGCACTGCTACCTCAACACGAGTGTAAAATCAACAAGTGCGTATGAAGATATTTGAATTTATTTTACACGTTGAAAATTTCCTACGCGTTTCGGCAACTTTTTTGTTGCCATCTTCAGGGAGGTGTTGTACGAAGAATATGATACAAGGAACAAACAACCAGTGTGCAAATATAAAATTTTAAATTCTTATAATAAAACCAACTAGATGCACTAATTTCTCAAATTTATTTTTGGAATAAAACTCTACATGTTTCGGACAGTTCTTCTTTCCATCATTAGGAGTTTTTCACTGTAAACACAGCAA
>Ga0123352_10021498_pt1 | contig 10282 bp, 8 predicted proteins | sample TergutLab28metaG_FD_89700 | JGI IMG/M metagenome (GOLD analysis project Ga0123352, IMG submission 89700) | Labiotermes labralis P1 segment gut microbial communities from Petit-Saut dam, French Guiana - Lab288 P1 | ecosystem: Host-associated > Arthropoda: Insects > Digestive system > Gut ...
CATCTTGTTGGTTTTTTCTCTCTCATTTCACTGAATGCAATATAATGTAGGAATAAACCTAATTTTCAAATTCTAAAAAATTACATGAAATCCAGTTTTACGTGCCAAATGTTCAGATGCCATGTTGTGAGCACAGACTTCACAGAACTAAACATTTGCACATGATGGCCCATCACTTTTAAAGGAATTCCCTCCCATACGACCCAATCACATTCCTGTCATACAAATTTCTATCTTTCAGACTGGAGTCTGAAGTATCCTCTAAAATGCTACTAACACCCTAACAGACTACAGTGTCATAATCCAGATCACAATTTAATACACCATTTACTACTGTATAACAATACAATGACATAGGTACTGAAGAATATAACACCAATGACAGCACGGCATTTTCACTGCAGAGCACAAGACTTCCAATATATACACATCATGCATGTAAAAACATCATCATTCTGTCCGAATAATACAGGGATAACCTTACACAAAAGAAACTAACTGTAGTTGTGTGCTTTCTTCTGGGTAATTCCCCGACGTCTGAATTTAAATGCCGACGCTTCGGAACACACTGTCTGCTCCATCTTCATAGGCAGGTACCTGCCTATGAAGATGGAACAGAGTGTTCTGAAACATCAGCACATAAAATTCAGATGTTTGAAATAAAAAAAACTAACTGTACTGTGCTACTGGTAATGCAATGAGAAAAGCACGCACGTTATGGGTGGACGCATAATTTCACGGACCAACAGTGGCAAAGAGCATGATCATTTTTATCTCATCAACAGACTTTGATCACGCAAAAACGGTGTTGTAACATTACCTAAACAAATCTATATTTCATGAATATTTAATGAAACCGAAACTTATGATACATCAAATTTTTAAAGTTACCACTATAAACTGTCACATTTTACTACCACTATTACTAATACTATCACACTTCTTTAGCCTTTTTAAATACCTCTCACACATCAGTATCAGGGAGTAATACAACTGAGAACAAAAAAAAAAACAGTAATAATGTGCCATTGGTACCACTCACTGTGCTGTTGTGTCAATCCTGTCTGACAATAGGCTACAAACAGCTGCAAGTCATATGCATTCCCACTTCCTCTACTATTCAAGGGTGAGCCCATGACTGTTTCTGTAGAGGTCTTTTCAAAATTTTGGGGACACGGGGGATAGCATATGCAAATGAAATAAGTTAAGAATCATAAACATACAGTTTAATAGGGTCCAGCTTGAATGAAAAATGCTTCCATTAAACTAAAAAAAAAAATACAATCAGATCACATTAGCCAGTAATAGCTATCACTTCATGTACTGGTCAAAGTAAATAATTTTTTGCACATGAAAAACTGGATAATCACCCAAACCTAAGACATGCTTCTATAACATAATCTGTGTAAACTGGGATTAGATGCCATGTAGTTTGGTACATGGGTGCCAATATTTTCGAAGAACCCCATTTCTCAAGATAGGGACAGCAGGTTTCTCCAAAACACAGGTACCCATCTACCAAACTATACATAGTCACATCCCCGAAGAAGGTAAACTAGATAATGACCACTATGAGAACCTCAAATATCACATGGCTTGTGCTGTGCAGTGAAAATAATCAAAGATGGTGCAAAAAAAAAACATGTGAAACACTCAAAGGTTATTTCAAAGTTTAGCCACATTTAGAACAGTTCTAAAAACATAATCCTGTATTTTATTTTATATTAGTAATAATGTTTAAATATGTCTGATATATATATAAATTTTGTTAAAGGCCTTTTAATAATTTACTCTGTTTTGTAAAAGAAAACACAGGGCAAAGAAACCATACATAAGACTCCCAGTTTATGCAAGATAATATAGAAAATGAAAAGGGACACTTTACTACTTACATGCTGTACTCACAGCTTTCTCCCAGTTTCACTACAAGAATGTTGTCAGGTAATGAGAAGGGTACAGTTAAAATATTACTCATATATTCCTATCACAATGAAAGAAGCTGGCATTTTTCTGTCACTTCAACCACACTACAATGTGCATGATGATGATGATGATGACGACGACGATGATGATGATAATAATAATAATAATAATAAGAAGAAGAAGAAGAAGAAGAAGAAGAAGAAGAAGAAACAAAGTTATGAAGTTTAAAAAGAAATTAAGCATACTTTTGGAAACACAAAGTCAGTCACTTGAAATATTCTTACCCTCGTAACAGCAAAATAACAGTCACTTGTGGATATGGCCAAATGGAGTGGAATAGTATAGAATACAATAGAATAGATCAAAACAGGTCAGAACAAAAGAATACATTAGGACATAATAGAACAGATTACATTTGGGCAGGCACCATGGCAACCACTGCATCTCGACCATATCCTATCACCTGTGTAACCCTTTGCATTCAGTAGCCCGTTTCTCATGAAGATGTCAGCAGTCACCTGGTTGCAAGAAGTGATGCCCCAGGTATGAAAATCTGAATACTGCTAGTGCCTGCCTCACAGTCACAAAGATCATGTGAGGCCATTTCAAGTGCCTGTTTGCATCTACGAAACCTGGGATTGTCTACCAGCTCTCATTTAGACAGATGTCCTTGTAAATAACAGTGCCCTGTTAGCAGCCCCACCATTAACCTTTGCTGGTTTCTGCTCAAATACAGCAAGACTCTTGCTCTTATGTCATTAAGTTACTGGCAGGACTCAGAACCTGTTTATGTCAAGGATGTGTATCTTTCCATTTGTCACTGTAGTATGGTGCAATGCTGAAGCAGGTGAACAAGAAAAGAACTCTGAACACTACTCACACACATTATATGCAGCATCAACATTACTGAGGCCACATTTAATTATGAAATAATCTTTCTGGAATAATTCAACAACCGTACCAAATTAAATAAACATTATGTATGATAAATATAGTACACGTTCACCAAAAACTTATCGAGTAGAACTCTGCAAGATTTACACAGTTTCTGAGAAGATATGCTTCTAACATCAGTGGAAGACTCCACATCACTTACATACATATACAAACAAACTGTTTGATGTACATAGACTCAGTTCAAAGACCAATATACATAAATATCCAAGATAAAGCACATAAATACGATGCAACCTGCCATATATATATTGAAGGCTCCAAATTTGGTACGCTTCTGTTTTCACACTTGACATGTCTCCACAGTCTGAAGAATATTTTAGTCATACCCTGCCGTTTCTACCCAGGAATACAATCAAATGCAAGACTGAACTTTGAATTCAAAGTACAATAAACATTCTCTGCAAGCAAAGGAACATGCACAAAAATACAGCCTGAAAGTACACGTGTGTACCTTGGGTGAGTGAAAGATGTCGGGAGTTTTCCGCTAGTAAACCATCCCAAGAAATGATGCGGCGAGACACCAAGATGAGACGAGAGGAAGGGGAAGAGAAGAACGGACAGAAGGCAAGAGACAAGAATGCAACATTAGTACATCTAATCACACATACAAACAGGCATATTATGTTAAGTGGCAACCAACACTTCCCATACCTGCATAGCAGACAGTTTATATCAGTATGTATAGTTGGCCCTCCATCTGCACTAAGTGCTGACTCTTATACATTCCAATACCTAAGATTCCCCAGTTTTTATACAGTGTCAGTTCATTCTTGCACTGTGTTAACACATCAGTCATGAGTCTACAGAAACCACTTCCCATGGCTGTAACAACTATTCATAGTACATTTCTGAGTTGTAGAAATCTGGTGTAGTAATGCTTTGTTAGAGTCTATTGCCAGAACAACTGAGGAACATTAAAAGCTTAATGGTGGCAATAAGCTGATCTGATTCTTAACTCTTCTGGTTGTTATCCTTGAAGCTCAACAGCATGATCAAATGTAGTATTAATCTGCAATTCACGAGCAAACCTAAAACATAAATGTACATCCTCCGATGGTAATTATAATATGCTTCATTTCACTGTCCATTGAAGTTAATCACCCTGATATAGTGCAAACTGCACTATCTCAGGAGCATCTGATGGATGAGTGTCAGCATAGAACTAAGCTTACATTTCTGACTGTTTTGATGTCTCTGAACCTGATTTCTATATGTGTGAAGCAGATGTACCTCCCACCCCCACCCCTCGAAACTCCAACTTACAGAAGCTCAACTTGCAACTCCCTGCTTTTATAACCATTCCAATAGCACATAAGACCCTCGGAGCAATAACTAAAACTCATGTTTCTAAGCAGCACCTGCAGGAAACCCCCCCAAAAAAACAGCAGCTTCAACTGAGTCTCTCCAACTCTCACAAGATTTCTCCTAGACTAGTTCTCCTCCTACCAAAGTAATAAAATTAAATTTTTGTGTTTCCCATAACCCAAAAATGACTTCACCATCAGAATTTCTTCAATAAAAACCTATGTCCTTAAGTGCTGAAGATGAAGCATCTTCATGAACGGAGGATTTTGTGACATGCATTTAAGAATTTCCAAATTTACTTAATATTCTTTGATTCTGTGCTGAGTGACTATTTTAGTCAATAAATGGTCCCAAACTGATACACAATATTCATTTTATTCTCTATTCATTTACTTCATGACCAATTAATATTTTTGTTGAATGAAATGATTCCAGGTATAAAACCCCAATTTATAACACTGTATTTATGGAAAATACAGGATCAACTTACATCAGCTCAACTTGCAACCACTGTCCTAGAACCAATTATGTCATAGGTTTGGGGGTCACATTCACTGCAATCACCAAACAAATGGAGGACCTACTATAAATAGACATATATAACAAAACAATGATATGTTGTCATATTTTGAACTTGCAAATGAATAAGAAGAGATTCTAATGCATGCACTGCAGAGTACATAAGGAAGGAAGTTTTCACCACAAGAAATATTAATTAAAATGTATTTCATATAATACCTTTGATTCATTATCCTCGTCTGTATCTTCAGGCTACAGAATGCAAAGTTCAACATATCAGAAATTACAAAACAATTAAACAAACATACAAATAAGAAGAAAAAAAAAAGTCATTGAAATTAATGTCAAACTCAATACACTGGCGGCAATGCATGACTAATTTACAGACTATCATATCTAAGTGCAGAAATTAATTTACATTCAACAATCTAAAAATTCACAACTATGCAGAAACAAACTATGCATTTTCTCCACTATGAAAAAAATATACAATTTTTAGTAGTCATATCCAGCACAAGTTGCAACATGAATGGATATTCTTCTAATTCACAAAACAAAACATGTACAATGTCCATGACACACAAGTACTGTTACCAGACTATGCATTTTAATTACACCAAAACAAACTCATATTTTGTGTAACTGCGGTACTACTAGCTTACCTGGATGCTTCCTGTCATTGCTGCGAGTTCAGGAGTGCTGGGGGATTTGTCTTCAGACTAAACACAAGCAAAAAAGACATGCATAAACTAGACTTTAGTGAACACAATGCAGAGTTTATGTTAATAACAACCACACAACTCACTCACTAGCATCGTTTTATTCTTAATATATGTGTTAGGTCCATTTTCAATCCACATTTAGTATGGTGATTTGAAATTTGGGGCAGAAAACAAGATTAATAGAGAAATATGGTACCAAGTCTTAGATTTGCTTGTATATTTACATACGCACACCATATATTCACACCTCTCCTGACTGTGTGACAAAACCCTCCCAAGTAGTCCTGCTTTTATACAACATGATCACAAAAAGTACTGCACAGTCATACACAAAACCCAATCAACAATATTACACTACAACTTATTTCAAACTCACACAAATTTACAGTTCAGAGTATGTTCGTGAATTATTTCTGTGACGCCGTGTATTTAAATTTGTCCTTGTGCTTGTGATGAAGGTAGGTAGAAAGGGGTAAGGGAGGTACAGTTGTACTTATCCTTAAAATTGGTACTAGATGGAATGGAGGGCCAGCCCATGACATGTGGGTGCCCAGGGCAGGCTAATAATTTGGTGCCCTTCAAAGCGATATTCCTTAACCATTTTCAGTATAGAATACTGCTGGCAAAACCTTCTTGAGTGCACATTCTCAAATTACAGACAATTTTGGGAAAAATTCTTTAGTGTGTGGAAACCTGAGGTTACCAGCACCATATTTCTGAATAGTCCAGTGACATCTTAGAACCCTTATAGGTTTGTGCGATGGGCAGCTACCCAGCTGGTCTGCCCCTTGGCCTGGACCTGTGTACATGAACAGTCAGCCTGACATGTCTGTTGCTTCACCCCGTGGGAAAGAGCTCCCAATACCCACTGAAGAGGCTGGGTGGGCCCCTGTAAGTATGGGCATTTTACAGAAGAGGAACACCTCTTGTCCCTGCCAGGAATTGAGCCCTAGATCATTAAACCCATAGCCTAGCCTCTATACTGACTATGCTACACTAGCTCCTCTGTGACAGTAGGCAAGTTATTACTTCACCTTTTTATGTCAGCATGAATTTCAAGTCTTACACAATCCGCATATGGGACATGAAAAACAAGATTTATTATTAAACCTACTCAGTAGCATTCAAGTATTTTAATATGTGTTTGTTTATGAGCAACTGCGTTCATGTATTTAATGTTATTTCTGTGATGTGATTGTTCTGTGATGGAATTTTTTTTTGACCAGAATGTAGAGCACTTCTCTTTGCTGCAGGTATATCAATAAAACCACATAAAACAATGATAAAAAAACTGTTTTCCAAAAATAAACTCATACATCCAATTTTATATTACTGCAGTATCATTCACCTGTAGCAATGGACACTTCTCTACACCACCACAAGTAACACAATAACAGGTATAGCTACAGCGATAAGGCCACAACAAAAGGCCATGCCTGCTACAAAATCCTTTCAACTAAGAACCCCTTCAGAAAAATAACTGTGTACCCAGCCACTCATTTAACATTCACACACCAATAAAATATTTTTTTTGTAACCTTAAGAGCATCATATTTAGAAACCCCATACACAGAGTGAGACAGGATAGAAGAGTCAGTATAATGATTAGGCTATCGTTTGGATAACTGAGGAATCATGGTTCAATTCCCAGCAGAAGCAAGAGATTTTTATTCTTCCCTTCTATGAAGGGTCCATCCCAGTTCCGAGGCCCACCCAACCTCCTACCCGATGGGTACTGGAAATTCTCACCCTCTGGGTAAACTGGCTGCAATGAGAACTGACCACGAACCAACATCTCATGCTTAGGCTGAAGAAGAGGAACAGCTACCTCTCTGCCCCTATATGTTCAAGGCATGCACAGGAACAACTTTGCATTCCTTTTACCATTTTTATATACAGAGTAACATACACAGAAATATTCAATTTTAGTTATTTTTGTTGTTAGACCGTGCATGTTGTTGAGTTACTCAATTATTATACCAACTACTTCACATATATAAAATTTATAAAATTTACACATTAAAACATTAAAAACGCTCCGACATGTTTTCGTCCTAGGACCATCATCAGGGATCCGTATCGTCCTTGCTAAAGTAACACTATAAAAAGTCACATTAATTTCGCTGTACCAGTTGGGTATTGTAGCAGCATGCAGCATGCACGCAATGAAGCAAAGAACGCACATCCGTAGCAGGGCACTCTTCGCAACATAACATCACACAACACGGCATGCTGCCACAACACCCAACTGGTACAATGAAATTAATGTGACTTTTTATAGTGTGACTTTAGCAAGGATGATATGGCTCCCTGATGATGGTCCTAGGACTGAAACATGTCTGAGCGTTTTTAATGATCTAATGTGTAAATTTTATATATTTTATATATGTGCAGTAGTTGGTATAATAATTGAGTAATTCAATTTTAGGTTATCTCAAATAATGCTGGTTAAAACATTAGAAAATCAAAATAATTTATGACTGACCGTAGTTGGGTTATTTGATGTGGCACTCTGTATTGATAACCACCTGAGCCAAAACATACAGGCAATGAATGCTACTAGTCCTGGTGAGTGGTTATACATATTTACCTGAATATAAGAATTGAATTCTTTCCTAATTCATCACCTGAAAAAGGGGGCGTTACCCTATATTCACACAAAAAGTCAAACACGTTCTGTATAGACATTTTCCTGCCAATTAAACCGTGAGAGGGGTAGTCATATGTGCGAAGTTGTGTCACATTCTGGTAAATATGGCATGTTTGTGGCAATAGTAGGTACAATAAATGTGTTACAGCGTTTCACAAGGACGTAACACATGACCTGTACATTCATGCTCATGACACAAACAGGGTACAGAAAAGCTGCAACTTTGTATTTATTTTCAGTAAGCACTTTAACAACACACTAACCAACGTCAGATACTATGTACGTGTATATTTGCTGCAGTAAATGTCCCCAACATTAACATTTTCAATTTAATTTCCTGAAATTCCAAAAGGATAAATGTTCAGAATTTCTACGCGCATTCCCAAATTTCACTTTCAATATGCCAAAACAATGACTTCTTGGTGTTCAGGCTTTTGAAACAATGCCATCTCAACTGCACTAACTACATACTGTTGAATGGGAGAATTACTACAAATGACCAAATTGGCAAGAAATGAAGTGCCCATGGGCCATTTCAATCTCTGACCTGTTTCTGACATAATATTATGCAGAACCTGGAAGACACCAACTGTTTTCAACGTAATATTTCATTCCAAATTACCACTTCAAATTCTGTTTTTGCCATAGTACTGTACAGGCAGGTCTCCTTTTATGCCACGTTACATTCCTGAAAAATGCCATGCCAATCCAAACTGCATAAATCAAACACCAAATTTCCATTTAAAATAGTGTATTACCTGGGAGTGACAACCTCATCCTATACAGTGTATAACTATACCACTAGTGGCCATATAGTCTATCTACTGTACATACAGTATATACACATTTCTATACAGTGTACATACATTTCTATACAATATATGTATTTCCTCCTAATGCAATAAAAGTTTAAGAGACTCATATCCATAGTTTGTGGTATGGTTCATTAAGATAGGACTGTGGTAGTCTTGCTACTCAAACACTAAAGTTCCTGACTTAGCACTTCCTTTAATTCTGTCAGCATTATCACAAATTTTATGTATGCCATGATGAGGGTCTAATGTTACACCATATGTCAACAATTTGTTCACCTTTTCCATTTCGGCTTATTGCACCTAATTCCTCTCCAGTACGGATTGCCTTTCACTTATTTTTCACTTGGATTGCACTAAGTGAAGTAGATTTACATTTCTCACTCATGTTGGTAAGAGAAACCAGTGCTTGTTGAATATGAAACCAAATCAGCCGCATGAGTGATTATATCAACAACGCTATCAGTCCACTCACAAAACTCAAGGCATGACAGTGACATCACTTTCTGCTAGCCTCCAACATCAGACAAGTGCCGCCAAGGAAAGCGTCGCATCGAATTGAAAATGATCAGGTGCTGTCTATGACAAAATACACTGAACCTAAAATTATCGCACGAATTCAAAAAGTGGTGCATATTTACAAGTCACATTAAAGTGAAATAGTGCAGAAGGAAATCTCACGAAACGAGACCTGCCTGTATTTTGTTTGGAGAAAGGACTATGATAGCAGCTACACTCCAGAAGAATTGTAACTATACAAACAGTTTCCACTTGCTTCGAACAGGCAGTGGTTAAAAAAATCCTTATTCATATCTAGCATGATCCAATTTTATATTACATCAAGGCCTTACGTTATGCCCATTTGTTTTACACCTTTTTGCTCTAATGCCCTTGCCAATTTACACCACTTCTTAATTTATGTCTTCTCACTTTTGGTTTAATACTCTTTGGTTGGTTTATTCCATTTAAGTAATGCCCAATTTTTGTGAACACAACTAGGGCACAAAACAAGGCCTTGGTGTATAGAGCATTGAAACAGGCACAGGAATTAAAACAGTGGGAGAAAGTACTGCAGCCAATATAAACAGTTACAGGGTTAAGGTACTTTCACATGACTTATCTGAAGAGGTTGAGGAAACAATGCAACACCTTACTCTTGATAGCCAGGCTCTATGACAACATCTTAAGCCAGGACCTCCCAAATATTTTACAGGTGTGCAACCCACAACTCAGGTAGGACAAAGGTCACAAAAAATTATTTTTTTTAAAGAATATAAACTAAACTAAATTCCTTGGCCTTAGTCCGCACGCAAACTATACCGACAGAGCGGCCGCCGCCAGTCGGCGAAGTTAGTGCCAACTTTTGCGGATAGAGGGGTGTCACGTGGTCAGCG
>Ga0123352_10021499_pt1 | contig 10282 bp, 5 predicted proteins | sample TergutLab28metaG_FD_89700 | JGI IMG/M metagenome (GOLD analysis project Ga0123352, IMG submission 89700) | Labiotermes labralis P1 segment gut microbial communities from Petit-Saut dam, French Guiana - Lab288 P1 | ecosystem: Host-associated > Arthropoda: Insects > Digestive system > Gut ...
CGTTAATCTCTGTTTTCTAGACCTGGAGCCGCTACTTTTTTCATTCAAGTAGCTCCTCAATTGACCTCACAAGGCTCACGAGGCTGAGTGGACCCCGTTCCAGACCCACTACTACTCAGAAAACCCACTACTACTCAGAAAATCTGGTAGCGCCGGGGATCGAACCCGGGACCTCTGTATCTGTAGCCAGAAACTCTGACCACTAGACCACAGAGGCGGTTCTGCTGGGGATAGCAGAGTTTTAAATTTACAGTGCCCTAAAATGCACTCAGTATGGTGCACAGTTGATGGTGGCGTGTGATTCATTAAACATTGTAGATGGACAGAGGGTGGCATTGAGGGGCTAATTGTCTTTGTTTTCAGTAGCTGTTTGCTCACAATGTTAGAACTATTGCAAAAATTTATGTAGCATAAACCAATGAATTTTAATTAACTGTTTCCTAAATTGAGTTAATTTTGCTACTAAGTTTAAATGGTGCTTCTACCCACTAAAATATCCTGCTCTTTCTAGAATATAAAAATTCTGAACTCTTGGTACCAAGTATAGGGGTAGTACAGATTGTTAAATATGGCTTAAATTTACACATAATTGTTTGTTTTGTGCATAAATAAATAGTTACAATAAAAAGTTGAAAGTTTCAAAGCTTGGATTTCTTACACATACAGTATGAATCTCTGTCCAAAAGCATTTTCTTTTTCTTAAATAACTTTATTGTTCTATTCATTTACACATGCTTAATTTTTAGCATGAGGAATTATGGTGTAACATTTAAAGCACGAAGCATTTTTGTCACCTAGTTTTGTCATGATATTTAAATCAAAATAAGAGGTACAGATATGCTATTATAAACTTTAAAACCACATGGTATGTGATGCTGTTCCATTGTGCGAGTTAGACTGCACGATGCTGAAGCTGAAGGACACTATGATCCTTCGAAACATACGAGTAGGAACCACTAACCCAACAACACAGTGTCACATCCCAGAAAAATAGGATGCACAGCACCACTGCTGTGTCCACGTCATATCTCGCTACAGCACATGTATTTCACTAAGCTCAGCTAATGGTATGGTCTTGTGGAGTGTGACTGCCACATAGACTGGAAGGAAGGTACCAAACTTGCTGAGTAACCTGCTTTATCCATGTTCCCTGAAGATAGGGGTTAAGGATAAGAGATGGAACTGGTGCCACATAAATGGAGGGAGTAGATTTATGTGAATTGTTATTAGCTGTGTACCAGACCACATGGAACAGTATCCCAGAAACCATATTCTTAATATACACACCATATCATTTAGCTATCATTATTTACAAATTGTTAGCAAGCACCTTTTGAAGCTGCTGAACATAACCTCGCAGACAGCGGTTTTGCTGAGCATTTAAGTCATCTGGGAAGTGATGTTATGTCACTGTGTGAGTTGTTTCCAGCACTGAAAGATTGTGGTGCCTTCATCTTCAGGATCAGGCACTCTTGCACTGTGATTCTTCAGAACATCAAGATTTGTTTGCCAAATGATACTGTCACATCCCAGAAGACTTGAATTCTTGCTTTCATTTTGTCTCATTATGATTCCTGTCTTCTCAGGCATGATAACATGCAGTTTGGTCTCACTTTCTACTTTTTCTTCATGATTAGGACCTCCTTGGTTCCACAGTAGCTCGGATGGGTAATGCCAGTGGGGCTACTGTCCCTAGAGGGACAAGTAAAGGCAAGCCCACTGTCAGTGATACATTCAGGCACCAACTTCAAGCCCTTGTTGATGTGCTGCAGGCCACCAATCCATGGTGAGTTCTGTCTTCAAAAGCATAGTGGAGGTGTGCGGACTCAGGATGTGAGGCTCTGTCAGTGGGTGAGTGAAGGCAGTACATTCCTTCAAATTGTCACCTGACGATGCAGCATCACATCCCAGACGATCAGTATCCTCAGAACTCACAAGTACATAATGCATTTCATTTTAATAATGCCTATAACTTGAGTGTTCTGATAGGATAGTGTAGCATTGTGTCTTTTGTATGGGTTGATGGATAAAGTTCTTGCTGACTGGTACAGTAATGATAAAGCAACTTGAGAAGGTAATGCAAGTGTAACTGTGGAACCTTAAGTAGATGTGTGTGGGGAACTGGGATGTCTCAGTCATTGTAGTGACATGGCTAGTCACTGAATATTCTGGGGTTCAATTACTGGCTGGGGCAATGGATTGTTTCTTCTGCAAAACATCCAGATCAGCTAAAGTGCCTACAGAGTCTTCTATCTAGTGATTTCTAGGGACTTGGCTTGGCACAAAGCAACTGGAGTGTGAAGCTGATCTCTCAATTCCATTTATTGGTGAGGTTAAAAGTGCATGTAAGTATGTCTCCACCTGCCCAATGCTAATTGGCATAATGCCCAGTTATGCACAGGGACATCTATACCTTATGTAACAGATTTTAAATACAGAATTTTTCTTTCTTCTCCAACTTGTAGTGTCTTTGGAATAGTTACATCCATATCCTAAATTACAATATTTGATCACACAGACAGTGTCTGACATGTCACAAGAGATAGTGGTTTATGTAAGGATGAAATATTCATTATTATGATAAAGTTAAATATTTGTGAGATACACAAAAATGGAAGAAACATCTCGACCTTGAAGTGGACACAATTTAAAGATGTTGTTGATTGATTTATTTCCTTTTTTCTAGTGTCAACTTGTATATTGCTAATGTAAAAAAATCAACCTTCATGTTTTTGTGTATTATACTAACTATGTATATTTGTAAGCCATCCATATACATTGACTGTGATAATTTATAACTTTATATATACATTCCTTCAGCCTAAGGCTTTATGTGCATTAACAAGAACTGTTAAATATATACCTCCATCTAGAGCCAAAGCTAAGAATGGGAGGAGTTATCCATCTGGTTCACCTGTATGCCTTTTTGTTATGGACCTGGATTACTTTGCCTTCTTTATATAATTAACAGAGGGTGTTTAGTTTTATTCTTAAGCAAGACATGTGGCTGTGTTTGTTTTAAATTGTCAGATACAATTTTAAGATTGATACCCTTAAGGTGAATGTACATTCAGTATGGTTTGTGTTCTGGTTTCTGTAACATACACTTCATCTATTCAAATTGCAGTAACTCTAGTTTTGATAGTCACATTTTTTATGCCATATGGTTTTGCTACTCTGCAGTGTCTTGGGTTTGGATCATCATTTGCTGAAATATAGTAGTTCAGCACCAGAACATGAAACCTGTAGGCATGAGTTGTGAGATTTCACAGCAGTGTAATCAAGACTTTGTCTACTGGGATATGTCATTGTGTTGCTGAATAGGGGCTTGCATATGCTTCAGAGAAATGTGTTACTTTTTTATAAAGGGTTCAAGGTTCATGAAGAGTAACCATAAACCCTTGAAGATGAGGGAAATTTTACCTTTGAAACATCAAGTCCCTCTTACCTTTGAAACTTCAGGACCCACTTACCTAGTAACACTGCATCACATTCCAGAAGACTGGTATCCTCCAAGCCTGCAGATGTCTGTCAGGAGGTGCATATTTTTCTCCATTTGCTCATAAAATTTCTTCAGTTGTTGTAACATAAATTCAGGTATGTGCGGTGTATCAAGCCAAACATGCAGAAAGCACCAAACAACTACAATGAGAAGTTGGTGCTGGACCAGCTGAAGTATCTGGGCATGCTGGAGATCATCAGGATTCGCAAGGAAGGTTATCCTGTTCATCTGACACTGACTGAGTTTATCCAACGGTACCGGTGTTTGTACCATGGCAAACTACCTGCTTGTGAGGCAGATGCTGTCAGGTGAGACAATCTAGAATACAGTGGAGTCTTAGTGTTTGTGATTTGTTGTGACTGATAAAACAGTTGGAAACATCTGCATCTGTTTCCAATGTAATACATCTCTTTGGTTCCAAACTTGTGAAATATCCCCAATAAAAAAGTGAACAGAACACAGACTCATAAAAACCATGAACTTGTTTTTAGAAAAATTCAGTTTTTGGACTTAATTCAATAATTGAACGAGGGTCTCATTCTGTAAAGCACGAAGACTACCAAATTCTCTTAGTGACAGCAGGGCAGTAGGGGATCCTGACTTTCCAGTCACATGGTCTCATCCCATTTCATGAGATTCAGTCATGAAAGGATGAAACAGTGGCATTAAGATGGGTAACTATGAAAGGTCAAAATAGTGAACCTAGAACTCCATGAACATGAAGTCGTTACTGTACTTTCTGCAGAAGAAACTCTTTATAAACCCTTTTTATTGCAACACATTGAATAATCGACTAGGTTTCTGAAAGGTGAGGGTAGCTGAATCCTTCAGTAGAGTGCAGAGTGTTCGTGACTCATTGTGTGCAGTTATTTGATAAGTGTGAAATTACAATTTCAGATTTCTTATTTCCAGGTACAACTTATGTTTATATAATCACAATTTTAATTATATTTTGGCTCTGGAGTTTATCTCAGTTGATCTCAATTTATTTCATAAAAGAAATTTGTAATTTCACTTTCTACATGATCACCTTTGTAACTTTGTTGTCCTGACGCGCTCAGTCTGCATTTAAAGTAGACGCATTTGTCATATTATGACGGGGGGGAGTAATTTCTTCTGTTACTTCCCAACCTCCTGTGTGTCTCTTTTATGTCGTAACCTTCCTGCTCAGGGTACCTAGAATTTCTCGTGTGTCTTTGTTCTCGTCTTACATATGTTTGTTTCACTGTGTGCATCCTACCATCCCCGTTGTCTTCTCTACCGTAACTGCTACGTGCTTGTGGCCTGTTATGATTAGACCATTGCTGTGGGATATGGTGTTAACCCTTGATTGCTTCCAGTTTATTTAGTACACTCAAGGCATCCTGTATTGTCTTTATATTTGATGTAATGAACAGTTTCTGTACCCATGGAGGATATGAACTAGTTACAGCCTCAATTACTTCTAGTTCTGACATTGGGGGTTGTAGTGATGTACCTAACACTGCATATTTCAAGAGATGTGAAGCCATGCTGACGTCTGTAGACTTATCATACCTACATCGATAAATCTATGCCCTTGTGTGACTGTGATTATTTACTCCAGAATTGATCCAAAAATTTTATTTTAAACTCCTCATAACTGTTAATATGATCCTTAGTTGCCACAAACCAGTTTTTGGCTAACTCCTTTGTAAGAGATTTGGATACAAAAGTCAACTTCAAACGTTCATCAACTGATTTTAACTTGAGGTATTCATCAAGGTCTTTTAAGAAGTGTACAGTGCTTTGTTCTTGACTACTGAAAGTCAGAAGAGATAATTCTGGCAAAATCTGCCCTCCAATATTTGGCTGTGACACATTTGTAGGTGTCATTGAACAAACATTACCATTCAAGGCATTTTCATCTATTCCATGCGAACATCCAATCTCTATACTTTCAATCATACACGATGAGTTAGATGTGCGCAAGGTGCACTGACTGCATTGTTGCCAGGTTGACCTGGCTGCACCTGACTTACTTCAGATAAAGTAGAATCATTAGGTTGTACTCTTGTATTATTTGCTATCCTAGATACCTGCTCCCTCAACTCTGCTACCTCTCTGTCTAGTTCAGCAGACTTCTGTGCATTAGCTAGCTCTGACTGACAGAAACTGTCTCGCATTTCCTGATTGCTTTCGTTTACATCTTGCCTAAACGTATTTATTTCTTGCTTTGCCACGTTTAGCTCAGTGTTCATTTCCTTACGCAAGTTGTCATGTTGCTCTTTGGTGCTGTTAATGTGTCTTGATACTCTCTCATCAACACTAGTTGATAGTTTATTAAGATCATCCCTAATTGATTGTATTTCGTGTCTTGTTTCTTCTCTCAACTGACAGATAGCCTCTGTTACTTTAGTTACTTCGTGCTGTAATTGTTCGGTTAGTCTATCCGCTAATTTCTGATTTTCTGCCATTAGTTTAGCACCTAATTCTTCATTTGCTTCTGTGTTTTGATTTTGAATATTATTCAAAGTACTTTAAACATTGGCTAACATGTCCTGTATCTGGGCTGACCCATGACTATCATTATCATTGTTAGCTATTATGAATATACTTGGAGTATCTTCACCTATTACAGTAGCAGAATCCTGCACATCACTATTAGTCACTTCTAATGTTTTGTTTCACAAATGATGGGCATCCATTTTTGTCTAACTTAAACTAACTTATTTTCTACTGACCACTTTTGTTGATGTCTGTTCATTGGCGTGTGATTTCCACCACTACTGCACCTCACTATATTTAATTACACAATATTTATGTAACCTATGTGACACTACGCTGCACAACTGTCGGTGATTTGGTAGCTGTAGTCTGCTGGTGTCGCTGATTGTAGGCTGGTCCTCAGTTGTGGTCGTTCATGTTGAGTGATCCGATTTACCACCATTTTGTGCCCAAACGTTGGTCGCTACTTCTCTACACGATCACTCTTCGTAACTTTGTTGTCCCGACATGCTGAGTCTGGTAGGTGATCCTCTTTCGGGAAATGGGTGTGGTTCACCGAATCACATATAGTCTTAATTATTTTTTTAGTACTCAATTTATTCTTGATATAAAATAATGGAGCACTATATCCAGTAAAACAACTAGATCATTTCTAGGAAAATGACACAGTCACTTTTCTGTACTCCTACCTACCACACTTGTACGCGACTGGCTTCCTTACTGGACTGCTAGCGTCCGTTATCAGCTCCTAACGTTTTCTTATTTAAATCTCTCCCCTCCTTCCCATCGCCAACGGTCCAGGATATATGCCGACAGGTTAACTTACAGTGCATGCTATGAACCACCCGTAACTGATGCCAGCAGTCCTAAGAAACAACTATAATAAAAATGATTGGCTACAACTTATTAGTTTTATAAGTTCATTTACAGTATTATTAAAGAAGAAGCTAAGATAAACTGAACAAGGTAAACATAAGGAATTTATATCATGTTGATTAATTAATTTCAGAACACTAATAAAGGAACAGGGAATTTCCAGTACAGCGTGGCAAATTGGCAAAACAAAAGTGTTCATGCGGAGCTGTGTGCATGAACCACTGGAAGATGGGCGCTATCAGGTAGTTCAAGCCAAGGCAATACAAATCCAGAAGTTCTGGCGAGGGTACATTGTGAGGATAGGTAAGTCTTCATTTTCAGCTGGTATGCATGGAATTTGTATTAGAAGCAAGTAGCTTACATATCAGTTCTTGACATCTACAAAAAACCACGTTCTTATAGCACAGGCATTGGTGCAAATACTTAGGATTTTTTTCTCCAAAAATAAGTACATCCAATGTACCATGATTGTTATGATGTGATTTTTGCTGCTTGATCAAAATGTGTGCCTGGATTGTGTGTGAACATGTAGTTGTTTTTAGTTGAGCTGGACACATTTCAGAATTCCTCCGAACTCGCCGAGCGGCTTTGCGAATACAACATGCCTATCGTGGCTGGAAGCAGCGTCTTCTGTTCCTTCGGCAGCGTAGAGCGGCTGTAATCATTCAGTCACATCTTCGTGGTGTCTTTGCAAGAGAGGTGAGACTTGGAGTGTTACTGGTACCACCATGTGGAATCATCTGAGCAAGCACTCCACACACCAACACGCATCACTGAATTCAAAGAGTTAAAGTGTTTGCTAACACATTTGCTTGCATCTGTTTTTAGTCCTCTTAGAAAAAGGAGGTTTCCTTCTAAAAATTATTGCAGTTTGATTCAAAATTATATGAATTCAATCTAACACACAGGATGCCATGAATTTTGATCTAATAGATGGGATGCTGTGCATTTCTTTGGTCAGAAGAATTATGTTAATAAGAAACACTATTTGTGATGTGTGAGGTTTTGTAATTACATTTTCATTTGAAGATTCTGGTGCCCTGGGACCTAATACTCAAACATCTTTACACTTACAGATGAAGGCAATGGGTACCTTTGAAATGTTGGGAGCCACTCATCTAGATGGTGCAATGTTATATCACAGATGACCAGAAACCCCTGTTGTGAAATTCACAAAACTCACAAGTGTTCAGTTCCGTAAAGGATTAAGTTTCCTATTTTGAGAGATACAAATGCTTTCTGTTAGATGTTAGTAGGAAATGTACATTACTGGATGCTGTGTGAACCCATGTCATAGGTAGGCAGATTAACTGTGTGCAAAACTGTCTGAGTGCTGTAATTATAAGCCCAACTGGAGATTATCTTCACTTCATGTTTTATCATCAGAATTGTCTGAATAAGGATCTTTTGTGATTCTGAGTTTTCACAGCATTAATGATAAAGATTACAGTCTTCTGAGATATGAAAACATATTGATTGGTAGTTTGTTACTACACCAGAAGACAAAGATGAGGATGACCTGAAGTGAAGTGGGGAAAGAAAGTGGAGAGGGTTATGAAGCGGAGGAATTTAACATCTGACAACGTGATAAACTGGTAATTATGGTGACTCAAAACCAGCAACTGCTGGACCACTGGAAAACAGATAAATAGATGGTCTGTAACCAGTGATTTGGAGGAACCTGATACCAGGATATTAAAAAAATAATTATTTTTTTACTACCATGAATGTGGAGACAGCAAGATCCTCCAAATTGTTGGTAAAAATTACCAATTAACATAGCATTGTATCCCAGAAGAACATAATATTCAATAAAGATTTTAGGGAAGATTAATAAGACAATTTAATGTTGTTTTTGTTGTGACACAGGTAGCTGCAGCATTGCGTGAGATGCGCCGTGTAGAAGAAGAAATGCGTAAACGAGAGAAGCTTGAAGAGGAGCGCAGACTACGGGAACTTGAGTTGGAAAAACAGCAGGCAGAGGATGACAGGAAGGCCCTTGAGGATAGTGAAAGGTTAGAAAATGTTTAATTTTGTTTTGTTTCTTGTAAGGCTGTTGCTGCTATAGACTCATTACAAGTGGTTGTTTCTCATTGCAGTTACAAGGAGGTTCCCAAAAAATAAGGTAACAAACATTTAGATGCAGAGAATTTTATACTGACTTCCATATGTGCATGGAACATAGATGGCAGATGGAACACATCAGACTACCACAGTTACCACTGACATTTAAGCATTTGTTCAACTACATAACCAAGGCTTGTATCATGGTGTAGAAAAAATCATTGTCAAGTGTCTAAGTGGCAGCTTGCTTCACATTGACATCTGTTGCAAATCACTTGCCAGTCAGGTGCTTCTGAAGGCATCCAAATGGATGGAAGTGACTGGGCCTGGTTATTGCCAACCAGATTTATGACTTGTGACTTGCTATGGCACAATTGCTGGGAGTTTGTGGACTGCTCTCCATGCAGTTGTAATCTCTCACTTAAGAACAATGGGCTGGTAAGCAATTTGTGACTTATGCCAACATGAAACATGCTGTCACCTCCCGGCTACAGACACTTGACACCAGTTTTTTTTTTTGCCAGGATACAAGCCTTGGTGCCATGGTGCAACAAATGCTTTATTGTTTGTTGTGAGTATGTGAAGGTCTGATCTGCACCATTGCTACACATATGACATGTGGACATCAAAGTCAGAATAAAGTTTTGGCATCAAAGCATGAATTACCTCATTATTTGAGAATATACTGTGTTTCTGTAGTGGTTATGTAATGTCATATGACCAGTAGTGTGGTGATTAGAAGTGAGGGTGGAAGGAGGCACTTTCAGGCTTTACAGCATCTGGTACTGTGCAACTTTATGAGCACACAGTTATTAAAGTTGCTGTTCTAAGTGTTATGAACTAAAAGAGCCTTCAACAACACATGTCTTAAATTAATGTTTCTGAAACTGCCATTATGCCTATTTGCTTTAAATGCAAGAATATGGCTTCAGGAAGGTAATGCCATGTGGTTTTGTAGATAGATATCTGTGTTTCAGGGAAACCTGCTGCTTCCATTTTCAGGGTAACATCCCTGGTTATGGTTGCAGCATGCTCCTTCTCAGTTGTAAAATCTATCACCATCACAGATCTCCTATGTGATTAAGAAAATAATTAAATCAAAACATGTCTACAGTGTAAAGGCTGATTTGTTATAGAATTTTAGAGAATACATGGATAGATCAAGGAGCCACTTCTGTCTCTATCACTTTTCTTGATATTTGTCATCCCTATGTGCTTCACATGCATTTATCCTTTCCCTCCTCCACTTCCTTCTTGTTCTTGTCACATAGTTGTCATCATAATCTTCATCATCATTACCACCACCACCCCCACCACCACCACCACCACCACCACCACCACCACCACCACAACCACCAACCCCCCCACCACAAA
>Ga0123352_10021501_pt1 | contig 10281 bp, 6 predicted proteins | sample TergutLab28metaG_FD_89700 | JGI IMG/M metagenome (GOLD analysis project Ga0123352, IMG submission 89700) | Labiotermes labralis P1 segment gut microbial communities from Petit-Saut dam, French Guiana - Lab288 P1 | ecosystem: Host-associated > Arthropoda: Insects > Digestive system > Gut ...
TCGGTTCGTTGTGTGTTGGAGATTTGGTGCGGTTGGGTTTGAGTAGTGTCCGTGTTGCAGGCTTCAGCCTGCAACCGTGAACAAAACGACCGATGTGGTAATTCAACAGCACAGTCGCAAGCTCCTGATGATGGATATATTAATGTCCGAAACATGTTGAGTACATAAGAAGTGAAATAAAATAGCAAGTTACATCAAGTTGGTCTTTTATTCTTCAAGACCCATGGTGTTCATTATGCTCGCTGCCACAGACGAGGGTTTCTGCGACGCAGTCATAATGGAGGTGGAATTTTGAAAAGAAACGAAACAAACTATGTACAAACAATTAGCCTACTCTAAGAAAATACGTGTACCGTGCTACGACATAATTTCCAGATGTCATGGAGACCTATAGGGCAGGATTTATAGAGCTGTGGCTAACGTTCAACTACAACCAGAAGCACTCTGTGCCTAACACCGGAGAGAAGTGAACTGGTGCAGCAGAACAGCTGCTGCAGCTGGTACATCCGAGCATACCCTACAGGCATATGACCTACAAATCCAGAAACAAAATCTAGATTACGACCGCCTTCGAGATCTGATCATTTCCCATAACAGGACCAATCAACTTTAGGTACGCCCTCAACAGAATCTGAATGCACGAAACACAACAAAAGAGGCCGACCTTCGCTTTGATCAACACTTCACACAGAGCCGCCACGAACGTACTTAGACAGCCACAAAGCATGGAAGGTTCCATGCAACTTAATCATTCGGGCAGCTGCAATAAAAATAACGAATTCCGTATAACAGATCAGGTTAACGAATTGAAACTTTCAGCTGCTACTTATATTCCCTAGGAAAGGGGTGTCCATTTTTAGCAACGGGCCACAACTGTGTTTTGGGGGCCGTTCTGCGGGCCGTACATGTAAAAATCACAACAAATGGTATACCTAACCGCCCATTTACTGTGTACTTTGTATATCAGGCTATACAATTCACGAACGTGACCGCGGGCCGCCGGTTAGATACCCCTGCCTTACGATATCCAACAAACGACAGTTGCCATGTAAGGGATCCTAAAAAACCCGCTGCAGTTCTGGATATTTTCACATTTTTGTCCTGCAGGATGTAAAAATGTAGATGGGTTATCGGAATCAGTGCCGCACCTGTCCGTCATACGTCAACAGAGGCATTTAGAACTAAGGCGACATATGTATGACCCTATATACTGTGACCGTGGTAGCTCTGTATGACCCTATAGACTGTCACAATGCTAACTCTGTATGACCCTACAGACTGTCACAATGGTAACTCTGTATGACCCTAGAGACTCACTATAGTAACGCTCTATGACCCTATATACCGTCACTATAGCAGGCCTGCAGGCTGCCTCTATTATACAAACCTATTAAACGAAGCGAAAGTTGTTATAAGAAATCATTCAGAGGAGTTTCCGGGGTCCTCGCGACGATGACCGTCTTCTGGGATGTGACGACGTGTACTCAGGTACATAGGACCAACATGTCGAAAGAACCATCTACCCCGATGAGGGCAGAATGTTCGCAAGTCTACCAAATTAGATGGCATCACATTCCGGAAGGCAGTAATCTCAACAGACTTCCACAATGTCAGGGATCGCTTATGTCCCGTATTTTACATAGATAACTAAAGGTTAAATTACTCTTTCACTTTAATTAGACTATCATCCTAGCATAACAGGCAGAGGTACTCCCTGTGGTGTTAAAGAAACAATACACAAATAAAATACAGAAATACAGAAAAGCTACAGCCAGAAAAATGACCAGCTTCAAACCAGCTGCATACGCACACCCCCCGGTCAACATATAATTAAACAGGTTAGAAAGTGATACAGAACAATAACAAGGTCACGGCTGGACCCTATCTCAGCTACTTAGCGCCTCAACACAAGGCGTAACCTATATTATTCTCACTGATTGTACATATTGGAGCCTAAGTAATTATACTTATATATTATACCCATAAACTAAACTCCGTGGCCTTAGTCCGCACGCGAACTATACCGACAGAGCGGCCGCCGCCGTTCGGCGAAGTTTTAGTGCCAACTTTTGCGGATAGAGGGGTGTCACGTGGTCAGCGCAACGGGTCCCCACAGCCGTTAATCTCTGTTTTCTAGACCTGGAGCCGCTACTTTATATTATACCCATAGCATAAGAAATAGTCCCTATGGGAGAAAAAACGATATCCAACCAGATACACCCGGGACCATGTTACCCTGTGACATAATGAGATCTCGAACCCGCCCCATTACACCCCAAGACCACTACACGCATGCTAGTATAGCCTAAGCTGTAAGTCCAACCACAACCTGATGATGGCCCACATATAGAGCCGAAACATGTCGTCGTTGTAAACTCCTTGTAATAAAAACAAATACATTTGTGTTCGACTGTAAGTGTTAACATACATAACTCCTACTGGGGATAAGGAACTTCTACCTACCTATAATATCGAACTGTCGCATTGAAGAGTTTAGCTTGCCTTTTGTGTTTTGGTGGACAGCGATTCGTACAAAGAAAAGTCAGCGCACTGGCCACAGCGCCTGGTCTAAAGCTGTTCCCCGCGCCCACCGCATTCGGATACTGACTGAGCAAGGTGGAACAACCCATATGAAGGTCGAAACACGTCACAACGCCAGCTCTATGCCGAACTCGCTCTAAACATACTATTAATACACGAACAGGTACAGATATTTGCAGTCTATCATAGCTCACTAAACATCACATTCTATACCGTTCATATCAGACTATCGAACACAACACTGCTATATTAATCCACTGAATAAAGTGACACGTTTTTAACGGCGCGTGTGGTCACAGAACAGCCGTGTAATTTACACGACTTACACCAGTCAGTGTGCAATGTATGTAACATTAACGCTTTACAGTTACGTGACAGTGTAATACAATTTCTGTACGTAACAAATTACAGGTCTATGCAACCTGCTGTACTTCTAGGATCTGTATATTGGCTTATTTGTAGTCGAGATACCTTGTGGTGGGAGTACAGGTATGGCCGCACAACGACGTTTCGGTCAACGACGGAAAGCATATACGACGGTGGTCCCATTAGATTATAATATTATAATACCACTGTGTTACAACTGCCTACAGTATTCAGTACAGTAACATGCTGTACAGGTTTGTGGCCTAGGAACAAGTGGTTACACCAATTAGCCTAGGTGTGTAGTTGGCTATACCATCTAGGTTTGTGTAAGTACACTCTACGACGTTCGCACAACGACGAAATCGCCTATCGACGCATTTCTCAGAACGTATCCCCGTCGTTAAGCGACGCATAGCTGTATAACAGTGGTGAGAACTGCCACAGTTGGGTCAACTTACGGGCACCGCACACCATACGCAGTGTAACTTACGTAATGGTGCAGAAATTCGATACTGGGTTCCCATGACTTAGTTATTTAAACACTTAACACTGCTCAATTCTCTTGCGTAGTAAGGTACGTACATATTCAGTTCATACCTCACCAAGAACACACTGCGTTTACATTACAAAAGACTGATCAGTTAATACTTTGTAGGAAAACATATTTACTGTAAAAATCACACGAAAAAAGCATAAGCGTACTGTATGGGGAAAACGCAGGATCTTTTAAACCCGAAGGTGCGCACTTACCACAGGCTTTTCCATTGGCTGAGGCTAGACAATCTGCGTTGCCCGTTTCCTCTCAGTGTCTGAACATGAGTATTTATCTTTCCTCTCCCAATATTACTAGGTTCAACTGAGATTAGCGGTTATGTGGTATGGACGAACAAGTCCAGGATCGCCTTAAATGGAAGGATATTGCTGAGAAAGCCAAGGCTCTATCAGAGATGTAGTGCAGAAGAAGAAGGAGGAGGAGGTGGAGAAGGAGAAGCAGGAGGAGGCGAAGGAAGAGGAAGAGGAGGAGGAAGAGAAGAATGTGGATGAGGAGAAGGAGGAGGAGGAGGAGACGAAGGAGGAGGAGGAGAAGAAGGAGAAGAAGAAGAAGAAAAAGAAGTGGTGTGGAAGAGAACACAGGCTCTGATGTCCGTCGCAGCAACCCCCAGATCATTAACAGTGTAGCGTTACAACCCCCAAGGCCCTTCACACCTCTGTGTCAGTTTTAATCACCTCCTACGCAGTAACTTTAGGCGAGTGATCGTCACACTTCTTATATTTTCATACCGAACTACATCGGTTGCACTCGTACATTGCCAACAAACATGATTACATGCATCAGTTCCGCAATGACCGCCTCGTGAACTTCTATCTAATCTGTTGGCAATATGTTACACATATTTTGGTCAGGGTACGTGCAGGTTGAATATCGCCGAAGGTTTTAGAAAGTCGCGCTGTCGGCAGCGACCTCGGCCAGACACCCTCTTCAAGGTCTGGTTTTTTGTAACATCTTGCCAAGATGAAGTACAAACAAAAATCGCTGGTCAAAAATCTGTCGGAGCAAGCGTCAATTTGCGCTCCTTCGAACCCCTCAGAGCTGCGTGGAGATGATTCCTTTGGGGGGGCGGTTCGGCTAAACAAGTCCCGCGCTGCTTGAGACCGGGATTACGCCACGTTGTCTTCCGCGCCGGGATGAGCAAGTGATATCGGTAACTGCCTGGCGCATCCCCTCCCCCCCCCCAAAAAAAAACCACTGGTCTGGTTATACCCTCATGTATTTTGTTCTTAAGATAGGTTAGGCATAGTATTATACGCATCCATGGATTTTAGTGATATTTACTATTAAAAGTTCGGAAGACTCAATATTGTTGCATTAAAATCACAGGCAATCCCCGACTTACGAACAGGATAGCTTCTGAACATCCGGTCCTAAGTCGAAAACAAGAAATGGACTGAAACATACGACATCCAGCACACGTCGAGAGTGACGCTCCCATCAGACGCCATGCCAATAACGAGCTTTGTGATAACGAACAATTCGAGATGTATTGCGGGCTGAAATTATCTTCTGGTAATTTTGGTCGTACCGTCGGTTGGTGTCGCGTGGGATGGCCGCAGGTCGGTAAGCAGCTGTAGTAAACTACCTGTTTTACTTTCTGACACATTACACTGCACTGTCAATCAGTAAAGTTAAGTTTCTTTACAAGTAGCCTCCAGTCCGCTACCCTCCTATCGGAGACACTATTCTACTTGTTCTGCTAACAGGTTACTGTGGGCTTGCTGGGATGATACTCGTGAACACCGGTGGCGCCGTCACTACTACCCATGGTTATTTATTTATTTATTTATTTATTCTACGTCTAATGATGCTGTGTGGGCCGGGTAGCTCAGTCGGTATGACTAAGTACGGGCTGGACGGTCCGGGATCGAATCTCGATGGGGACGAGATTTTCCGCCCGTCTAGACCGGCCCTGGGGCCCACCCCTGTAAAATAGGTACCGAGTCTTCCCCAGGGGTTAAGTTCGGCCGAGGCGTGCTGCTGACCACTCACCCCCTTCTAGTGCCGCGGTCATGGAAGAGTAGAGCTATACCTCTACCCACATTCTGGGTCACACCGGGCCTGTAACGGGATCACTTTACCTAACGACGCTGTCAACTCAGACTGGACAATAATGAATGCCAGGGCGGTAATTAAATAACAAACTGTAAAAACCCGCTAAAGCTGGGGTAGGCTAATACGGCGTTCCATTCCGGTATTAATGTCGAGGGTTTGAGAGGCAAACCCCCGTCCGGATAGAGGCCCTCAGGATCAAGCTCTGAACCCGGCACCTCTCCAATAAGTTGGTGGTACGTCAGTACCGTATAATGTGAGACAGGGTATCCATTCTCAAAACACCCACTGCTGAATCAATAACGGATGAGGAATAATGGGTTAGATGAACACCTCACAGCACTTCGCATCTACCTGTACGTCCGCAAGTTTCATCTTAGAAAGTACTGCACGGATTTATACTGTGGTCAGAGCTAAACTTGTTTTAATTTCGTATGTTTAATTAAATCGAAGTTCAAATAAAACTTCATGAATTATTTAAAACGCAGGCACGATACTAAACGACGACACCAACTGAAATGCAGAAATAATTACAACACACAGCTTAAAAAAACATTTTAATATTTAATGCATACTGAATTATATAAAGCCAAAGTAACTTCTCCATTCAACGTCATACATGTTGTTTGTCAAATTAGTCAATAACAAAATTTATGTCTACAGACACCCAGTGTGGTCTCATCAACCACCTACTCATGACTACAGAGGCCTAGTGTGGTCTTATCAACCACCTACTCATGTCTACAGAGGCCTAGTGTGGTCTTTCCAACCAGCCATCAACTGAACTTCTTTCCGTCGGCTCAGTATAAGCCGAAGGGCAGATGTAACTAGAGTAAGAAACTGCTAAACTGCTATGATGGCGAATGAAGTCGGCTGCTTCACTTCAACCAAGCTGAAGGGCTGATGCAACCAGAGTACGAAACTGCTAAACTGCTATGATAGCGAATGAAGTCGGCTGCTTCACTTCAACCGGCCGTACAAGTTTTGGATCCGTTCCCGAAACCCCTTACATCAAAGAAGAAAATCAAGAAAAGACAATTATATCAAACGGCATGACAGTTCTCATGCCAAGAAGTACTGTTCGTGCTGGAGCTTTCCTTCTCGTAAATCAATCCTCAGACAGATAAAGTGCGTTACCTTCCTGTAGACACAACATCTAGTTCAGACGACAGACAGTTGCACAACTAGTGGCTAACCGGATGCACTCTGCACTGCGCCAGCTGCTGGCGGGAGACAAAGAACCGCCTCTCTGAACAACAGCGGTCTACCGTCACCTCGCAGTCTATGACCGCTTACCTCAGCAGTTCTGAATAAACCAACTGAAACGACACGCATAAATAGTTTTTCCTTCCGGGCCACCAAGTATTCGGTGACGCGACACTGCGCCGTTGGGTATTTCCCGGCATTTCGGAAGAACGTACACGCCAGTTCCAGTACCCTGAAACTGTCGTGGGGTGAGGAAGTGGGGAAAGACGAAGGAAAAGGGAGGCGCAGGTATGGGCTGGTACTTCTATGGCACGAGATGTCAGTGAAAATTACCTGTCCCAAACACGTCGGGTGCTAGAACACTTGGACATTCCCGTAGCGTGTAATGTAAGTAATAAATGCTTTTGCACAGATAGTAGTCGCTACATTACATACACTCGCCAGGCGAGTAACCACCCCATCCAGCCCGCATTCCTCACACCTTGAAAGTATCTAGTTACCAGAACTGTAGTGCCTTCGTCTTGAGCGGAACGCATCGTGAAGGTAAAGGCACTACGCCCTGTACAACGTCGAACTACTCATACCACGACACGCTGTCACATCCCCGAAAAATGTAACCTTTTGCAATACCGACATTAGAACCTTAAATCTCGCGATTCCTAACGTAGTCAGAAAACTATACTATTGGAAATTTTACACACGAGTCCACTGTTAAATTCCATTAGTTTTTTTCCCCCAGCACTTCACGTTGTCAACTACAGCAAGACAAAGATCGCTGAAGAGAATTCATCTACAGCTCTTCAAAATTTGCTTTGCATTGTACGTGCGTTCAATAGCAGCAAAACCAACAAACAATGTAAAACGAACGAAGCATAACAGACGGTCACGCCTCCTCAGCCTGCAGCTGTGACCTCGCTAGAGTTACGTGGTGTAGTTCCTGCACCAAAGTAGAGCACACCTCCTATTCTTGACATCCAGCACCTTGAAATCATACAACTTAGATGCCGTGTGTCATTTCTTCGCAAAATAAAGTATGTCCCAGAACTGCACAATGAATCATCTTTATCGTTGCACCGTGCATTTCGCAGAGTCACCAACTAATGCACATACATAAAATTTTATACGTTAAAAGATTTGAAATCGCTCCAACATGTTTCGATCCTAAGATCATCTTCAGGGAGCTACACTCTTCCTTGCTAAAGTCACATTTTTAAAAACACTCACTGATTAATTTCCTTATATTAACTTGGTGCTGTGGCAGCATGTCGTATTGTTCAAGTCGTACAGCCGCTGAGAATGCGCCTGACTATGTGTGTCGTGTGTTATGCAGCATGAAACACGTTGGAGCGATTTTAAATGTTTTAATGTAAAAAAATGTTATGTATGTGCATTAGTTAGTGTGCTAATTAAATACACAATGAATGTTTCACCGATACAACCTCACCCCCTCCCCCACCCCTTTTTACTCTGTCCATCATCAATTTTTTTTAAACCAAGGTCCACGGGTTACTATCCCTAAACTTGATCTGTTCTCAGGCGCACATCCAAACAAGTAGAGCGTTTCTGTGGTACCCAGTGACTGAGAATAGCTCTATCTAAAGGTGGGTTTACACTTGTAACGTTACCGCGTAACGTAACACCGTATCGTGACAGTGTGAACGGGGCTCGTGACCGCGTAACGTATCAAAAGTTGGTTACGCGTTCACGTTACGGGCTGTCACGATACGGTGTTACGTTACGCGGTAACGTTACAAGTGTGAATCCACCTTAAGGTGTCCACCAGGTTCGGTGCTCCTTTACCTGAAGACGGAAGCAAAGCCGGCTTCCGAAACGCAGAGTTTTGCACAAAATTTAGACGTTGAACGGAGTTCAACTTATGACTTACACTGACTGTGTCAGTGATTGGTACAGCACCGTCAAAACCCTACAGTGTTGAACAGTGAATGTGGTTCCATGTTGTCTCGTACCACGATGCCCAAATAGGCACAACCCACCCTCGGTTTACCGGACGTCATTTCCAACTCACGTTACACAAACTCGAATGTTTGCAATTAAACATTACACATACATAACTTCGTTTCGATATTTATGTCCGCTGCAAGATTACTTGCTGGCCACAATGCGTAATTCGATCGTGCTTATGTCAACCAGCTCTCACATAAAATAAAATCAATGCTTCTCTGAACTGTAAACTTAACATCCGACATACCACGGTGCGTCAGCACATACGTCAAACAACACATTTCCGGATTTACATGAACTATTAAAAGTAGCTGGGCGCAGTATCGTGGTATGTACATCTCATCAACAGCTGTGCCAAGCTGATAATCCAACTCGAATTCGTACGCCCAACTGAACACGTAAATAACCGCACACGATGCAGAAGCCTATTCTGGTGGCCGTGCGGTCTGTAGCCGATCGTTTGGTGGGGCTGCGGGTTTGAATCCCGCCAGGGGCATGGATGTCTGTCTCCTGTGGATGTTGTGTGTTGTCAGGTAGCGGTCTCTTCGACGGGCCGATCCCTCGTCCAGAGATGACCTACCAAGCCTGTATACCAAATCAGCACTTCAACAATGAGGCGGCCTAGGTCCGTGATGGGCTGTTGCACCACACAAAAAAAAATACAGAGCAATAAAGGAGTGGACATATACATATTCCAGTTACCAGCGATCCGAAGGTGTTTCCCAGAATGCATCTGCCACACAACCGAAGCATTAAAGTTCTTGTATTGAAGACACAGATGCATTATGGCAAAGTTAATTTATCATCTTTCGTGGAATATGAGGTTCATTGCCGCGTCGATACCGCCATGGTCTCTATCCAGTTTAAATTCTTCATACCTTAGATCGTTCATTCCTTATTCCTCGCTTATTTACTGACGGTCTCCACCGTTCAAGGTTACACACCACCGAATGCCAGGAAGACCGGTGAATAATGGATTGGGAAGGTTCCGGATAAAAACGGTCATGGTATATAATTTAAGGTGCCATTCAAGCATTTACCTGGAGGAAGGTACTAACAAGACAGGCAATGTCCGTATAACGTAATATTGAGAAGCGTTCGCGAAATCATCGTCCCGGGAAAGCAATAAGTAGTACATATTCTGGGTGTGTCTGTAGCCTTGCCTCAGTCTTCCAGCACGCAAAGCGTATGCGCCGTAATATATTGCCATCTGTGGCCTGTCTGGCTATAGACCCCAGTTGAAATGTGATGGCACAAGGTGACGCACGGGAGGGGAAGTGAAGGGGAAACCGGCGAATGGAGCATGGTGTATCCAGGATTACTAGCGCTGATGCGCACACCTCGGCTGCCAGTAGTCGACTGAACTGACGTCCCCGCCGGTTTAAATGGACTCGTCCGTTTCGCCGAAAGACGAAATCTGGTTCCTACTCGTGTGCCATCACATTTCAAACGGAGTCCACCATACCTTTCCCATAAACGGCAAGATTTCCGGGGGGGGGGGGGGAAGAAATTACTTGAAAAAAAAATATTTTTTTTTTTTCCCCCTTTTTTTTTCAAAAAATTTAATATTCCAAAAAACATCAAGAGAAAGTAATCCCAAA
>Ga0123352_10021502_pt1 | contig 10281 bp, 6 predicted proteins | sample TergutLab28metaG_FD_89700 | JGI IMG/M metagenome (GOLD analysis project Ga0123352, IMG submission 89700) | Labiotermes labralis P1 segment gut microbial communities from Petit-Saut dam, French Guiana - Lab288 P1 | ecosystem: Host-associated > Arthropoda: Insects > Digestive system > Gut ...
CCTTGGATTCTGACGCCTGGGGTGGTAGCAACTCTCCTCCCCCCCCCCCCCCCCCCCCCCCCCCCCCCCCCCCCCCCCCACCCAACCTCCCCACCAATAACCATACGCGACTGATATCTTTAAAAAATAATTACTTTGAACAAAATTAAAACCCCACGTTGGGGGTTTAGGAAACGGTTGTTTGGACTGGGGGGGTCCGGTGGGGGGGGGGGGGGGGGAGGAGAGTTGCTACCACCCCAGGCGTCAGAATCCAAGGGGTGGCAAAATGAATATCTTAAATGAAAAAATTATATTTTCTGTGCTCAACCAATTTTAAATTATTGAGCCCCAAAGAGGGAAATTCAGTAAATCATTATGAATACCCACCTCAGAAGCCAAAAAAACACAGCTACGACACTGCCTAGCATGATGCAAAAAATTGGTAACATTCATCACGCATGCAAGCAGCTTCTTTCACCAGAAGCGTGGCTTCACATCCTACAGCTTTAAGGCACTTAACTATAATACAATAATTCCCACAACTTATAGATGATGGTCGCTGAATATTGTGTTATGCATGGGTTTACAAATAGCAGAATAAGGCTCATTCAAGAAATGCATTCACCTTTTCGTTACCCCAGTGACGCAGACAATTCCTGATACATATATCTCAACTACTTACGAATTCAGAAAAAAATAAGGACATCTGCAGACGTGTAGTTTGTGACTTATCCTGCATACACTAACATTATGTGAAAGTACATGTACTACTAAGTAAAATTAACCATTTTGTCACATACTAGTTCAAAGCCTCCAACTATTCCACAAGAGGAAAAGCATCAAGAGTTCACAACTATAAGATAAGCTTCACAACTCCTCCTGATATGACAGTGGGACCTGACATCGTGAGATTCTTCCTGAACCTTGACCTTGAAGAGGAAAGCACTACAATCCTTCGAAACTCTGGTAACTATTCAGCCGACAACAGAAACACTTGATTCTTCAGAACTTTACAATGTTTGCAGCATCATCTGCATGTGTCTCAGCTGACGGGAAACACTTCAAGCACCTTCTTCCAATACAGCAGTAGAAACAAGATATTAACTGAAGTACGCAGAACTAAAATGCATGGACCGTCACTCACGGCAAAATGAATAACAGCTTGCCATCACACAAAGTCATCTGAGTGGAACTTAAATTAACTGTCAAATACAGTCACGTCCCTATAGTTCATACACACCAATTCTGAATGTGGGACATTCGATAAGGTTGAAATGGACGTAGCATAACAACTACAGTATTTTAAAAAGCCCTCACCTACAGCTATACATGACCCATGCCACTAGTCTTCATAAACCTTGTTTCCAGATAATTTAGCACACACTTCTTCCCTTGTACTGTCATGTTTCCTAGGCAATATTCCATCTCCAAAAATCTTCCATGGGACATCATTTTACCAAAATTTTTTTAGTATTCAATTAATTTCTTATGGAACAGTATAAATTTATATTTACTTTTATGACTTTGTCCATTAGTTGTTAAGGATAAAGTAGGTCTTTACTGCTCACAGTTAAATGTTACCACTTGACATAATCTCACAACTTACATCTCCGTGATGATCAGCCAAGCAAGTCACTTGTTCCAATGCCAATCACATCCCAAAATTTGGCTCCAAGAAACTTACCAAGAGCACAGTTTATTTGGATTACAATCCAGTCTTCTTGACACAGTACCACTCAATCCACTGAATGCCATGTTCTTGATGCTCTTGTTATCTGCTATCCACATTTAGCCAGTCTCTAAACCTTCCATTCCTCCTCATCTTCCAAATCTATTACAACATTTCAATCATTACTGACACCACAACAATTGCTACAATTTAATCAAAGCCATTCACAGACAAATTTACGATCCTTTCATCTTACTCATTATGCCCTGAACTAGCCATTTTGTTGCCAACTTTATAAAAAGTGCCTACAGAGGAACATTTTGTCACAGCGTCATGGTAATGCTATTTCTATGACATTCTGTTCTGCAACCATCGAATGTTGCTGTACAAATCAACATATAACTGAATGATCTGCTGGTAACAAGATGAATTACAAAGTGAGGCATGAGAATGGAGCTCTCTTGCAAGTCAGCCCATGTGATGGTGCACACTTGAACACAAACACATGCTGGTGTACATCTGAATACAAGCAATCTTCTCAAGTTTACCTTAAAGGGTTAAGATTTTCAAACGGAGGCTTCCAAAGCAGTCAGCTATGTCAAGCTGGAACATGTTTCCCATACTGGAAATCCATTTCATCTTGACAAAGATGACAGCTTGAAAGATTGTTTAATTACTGCCATGAAAACTTTATATCATGTAAATATGTTTTAATTGCTAGCTGCTGATGCAAAATTATTTGGATGGAATATACCACACATACTTCAAAAACCAATTAGGTAACAAAAACAATAAACAAATTTTTCCAAATTTTACCCACAGAAAAGTGAAGCAAATGGTAAGGCACATCAAAGTGTTATGTAATCTATCTATACCCAAGACACAGGAAAATAAAATATAAACAAAATATTACAGGAAAATAAAATGTAAACCAAATATTCAATTTTAAATGAAAAGTGAGATTGGGCATGCTAGAGGTCCTGTGTGTTTATTCCAGATGAGGGTATGCAGTGCTCAACAACTTCAACCTTCACCTTTCACAATATCAAAGATTTTATGATAATATCTGGACCTCATTATGATTCAGAATCCATTACAAACTGCAGCTTGATAGAAGAGACTGGAAGGCATCATCCAACAACCCATGCAAAACAAAGTAGCACCTCTACTCTCTAGGCTGTCTGTCAATCTTCAGTAAGATATATCAAAGGCAAAGAGGTTCTGATCTTTGTAGTTACGTTCCCTTCCAAAGCAGCTAATGCGACACAGGTTTATATGAATTGCAAGATAATGGCACTGGCATTCAGTATGTCTAAAGAAAATTGCACCGGCATTCAGTATGTCTAAGCTTATAAGGTAAGGTGAAGATGCATCTCAGTACCTGACCAGCAGGGCATGTGGGCTAGAGACAGAGCCCAACATTCTTGGCACTAGACAGGGGAGTGTGATTAGCTTCATAACTGATGACAACATAAAATTCCAAGTACATAAAAGTTCAAAGCACATTCACAGGAAAAGTAAAAATAACTTGACAAGAGCAAATGATACCTATTGCAATAAAACAAATCCACCAAAAAGATGGTTCGAAGCTTAAGCAATGCAGTTATCATCATCATCATCATCATCATCATCATGTGGTGATGGCAGCAGCAGCAGCAGTGGCAATGGAAATGGCGATTTCAGTTGAATGGATGATGAACAAATGGGAAGGACATAGAAGTGGTCTGGCATGTGCCTCTAATGATAGAGGGGAAACAACAACACATCTCAGGATAATGTTCCCCATTCAAAATTTGAACCAAGACACCATCAGAACACAAATCGCCTTATTTATGGTGTGGCATGTCCTTGAATGTATGTCAATGCACTGAATCCTGAAAACCTCACGTCATGTCACTTAAATCAAATATGAGTGGCAAATGTCTGTGTGTCAATACAACAAAACCTCAAACCATGACAACGGTGGCAATGAAGTTAAAATTCTGACAACTGTAAGCATCAATGTTGTACATACTTTGCATACAGTGTGTCACAGATAAGCAGCAGACTTTGCGTTCATAACCTCAAGATCGGTGCACAAGGTGTAAGCCAATATCAGACTCACATATGTAAAGACGTGTACACAAATACAGTATCAACAAACAAATTGAATGTCGTGTTATTCACATGCCTCCACCATTTAACAGACACACAAGTATCAAAAGAGTCATTTGTGGGAGGCTGGATAGCTCAGTCAGTATCATGACAACACAGGCTTCAAGTCTGAAGAATCACAGTTTGATCCCCAAGAAGGTCAACAGTTTTATCTCTTCCCCAGAAAGTCCACACAGGCACGGGTGCCCACCCAGAGTTCTTTCTCCACAAGTAAAGTGGCCAGGACATGAACAAGTACAAAGGTTAAGAATGAGTGGAGCTCTGCCTCCACTCCCCATACGCCTTCACATCACATAGTATAAAGGCAACTTTTCCTTACCTCTACTGAGGTCATTTGAACGAACTGACCAACTGCCACACGTTGGCTAATCTGCAGATGAACACATATTTTAAATACATATTCATTACACTTTAGGAAAAAAAAAATAAATAAATAAATAAAAAAAATTATGTCCTACTTTGCTAGTTTTAAAATGGTCTTGAAGTATGACGAACTGCCAACTCTTTGTGGCAAACTTCACCATACTGTTTCAAATATTTCATTACAGCAGCACAGCACACTTTTCTTAAACAGAAAGCATACAAACACACTTCAGAAGGTCTCTGACCCCAGTGTCCTGAGATGATACAAAAAATACTTGTAAGGGCCAAACAAATTTACTTCCTTCAACAGTGTGCAACCCAACTTAATTAAGCATCATGCCTTGAAGGAATACAGTTATCAGAAAAAGGCATTTATTCAATCCAAGATAAACATTCTGTGATGATTTTCCCTCTTAATACCTTCCATCAGACAGAAGAACTATTGGTGAACAGAAAAAGTTCTTGTGCACTTTTCTACTGGCCCCTAAAATTCATAATCAAATACTCCTACCAGCTATTATTACTGTGAAGCTAAGTAATTTCAGATTTAGATAAAGCAGCACAGAGTACAGATGTCTGTTAGGTTATGTTACACATAAATGGTAGTCACAGGTAAAACAAGAACCAGCATACCAGACTGTGAAATAAATACTGTCAGGGACAAAATGACTTTCCTGAATTGTTTGTACACAAACATTCCAGTTAACTGTGACAAGTCATACGTGGGATGATGTGGAAGCGTGAAGGAAGTTTTAAAACTCAAATGTGATGCAAATTAATCACATACACATCAGTATTTCTAATTTTTAAGCTCCAAAAGCCACGTTATGTTCTTGAGAAACAAGAGGCTTTCGTCAATGCAACTGAGCTAACAGGGAAGTGCCCAATTTCCACATGTGAACTGTTCATAGACGCATTTCACACACAACAAGCAAGACTTTTATCAGTAAGAACTGTTTATCATTAATGTAATTTGTTCCAAAGAATTACTCAATGGTATAAACATGACAAACTGTACTGGGAACGAGAATATTCCCAACAGTTTTCTGAACAATTCTGAAAATCTAATTATGTATGATGTTAAATCCCAGTCAGCTGAGACAGCACGCAGACACAGCGTTCAAGAGCAAATATTTAGACCTTTAAAAAAGCTGTACTTAATTTATATGATATGAGAAGTACAACTTTAATAATATACCAACTCTTGTAGTTGCACCATTTCATGTTCATCACAGCAGGAATAAAAAGATCAAGATTCTCATCACTGAGAGGTATACATAAATAAATGAACAGCAGAGATGTCCCTCATTTATAATGCAGGATTCTAGAATGCAATACAGTATCCCAGAAAGCACTTCACTAGACAAGAAAGCACATTTCCATAATACTGAACTATACTGAAACTGTACCATTTCAGACTATGAACACAAGAGTCTCTGAAGTGCAAAGTTATGCTGCCTGGGGGAAATTTACCAACATTTTCAAAGAACATACTGCCTATACTCAATCGTCTACAAAGAAAATCGAGGTGGCATGTTTCTCTGAAATGTCAGTAAATGTCTGACTACCTGGCATCAAAACACATATGATAGTAACCCTCTTGATACTGCAGTTACAAGCAGAAGACAGTGATATCAAATCCACAGTATCAGTGACATTTTGATTATACATACATACAGCAGATGAAAAGAGATGGCTTCCATTAAAACAAAAATCACATGAAACACAGTTTGCTTATAGATAAAATTTCTTATGGAAGATATCAAGCTCTCTGTATCCTAAGAGAGATCTTACGTTCTCACACCAGTGACTGAAGTCTACTATCTTCTAGTAAGTGATGCTGTATGATCTGTTAGCAGTTTACCGATGTTTTGAAAGATTACACCACCTCTATCTTGAGGGTGGACTTACTGTTCTTCCCTGAACAGAGGCAGTATATTTCTGCAACACCTTGGTGAATTCCTAGCAGGCCACATGGCATCACATCCCAGAAGACAGTAGTCTCCCTGTATCCTGACTTCAACGGAAATTTCCTCCATACCTACATAACTGTTACCTTATTTTGTTTAGCAATAATAAAACAACTATCACACATGGTTTGACACTGACAAGAAAACTGTGTCATTTCATACAAAATATAAAGCCCTCTTCTGGCCACCACATTCAACCAAGTGCTCAATTGGTCTTCGTGCATTATCTATTATACAAACACAAGGAAGGTGAGTAAAATGCTACGTTATAATTGAAAGTTTTGGTTCTTCATTATCTAGACTGAAATCAATTAATAACTCATCTCCATTTATACAAGCATGATGTAAATGTTGTCTTGGTATTTCTTCAGCACCAGAGACACCATGATAGCTGGCAGCCTCGGCAGCTGTTTCACTTGAAGCCATGCTGTCATAGGAACTGAGTTGCCCATCATTACCTAGGCGTGCTGGTGCACTGTTATAAAAGTCCTCTGGAGCTGGCACGGGTTCAGGAACCAAAAGACGAGAACTTTCAGTTGCACTGGAGCCAGCATAACGATACATACCTCTTCCACGGATGTGTCTGCTCAGAGAACTTCCTACTACACCCAGGTGCTCTTTGATATCGCGCTGCACATCTGAAACGTCCCACATTGCAAGGAAAGCTGCACAACATGACAGATGTCCTGCTGCCACATTTACATATGGTTTATATGAGAAGCTGTAGTGGTGAGCAACAGCTGCCAGGAACATCTCAATGCATATCAAGAAGTCTTGCAGTTCATTTGAGATGCCCTTTATAGTGTCGTCATCACTTGTGTCAAAGGCCGACGATATTACGCCTGTAAATACTAGAATGTTGATCAGGACTCCTTGGCTGAAAGTTCAAAAAACACAGACAAATACAAGTTATAAAATTAAACATAACAGTAATAATAAAAAATGTGACACAACAAAGAGTTATACTCTAAGAAAGAGCAATTTTTGTTGGTGGTTAGCACATCTGTGATAATACAGAGTAACTGGTGTACATCTTATAGTTTCTGGCCAGTGAGGAATCTAGTGAAGTTGGGTGATGGGTCTTCTTTGTACACAAGGTGGCAAGAGCAGAGTATTTTTGTTTTCTTTCATCCATCAATCCACTACTGCTGTAACTGCACAAGTGACTCAAATTTTCCTCTTAACAATAAGGTCTGTCCACAAAGTAAGACCTATCATACCACTTTTATAGGTCTTATAAAAGCTGTAGCACTGTTTCATAATATAATAAGACGTAACAGTTTTTAAACAGTCATGCCAATGTCAAACACCTGTCTGTGTAAATAGTGCAGATGCTTCAATAAGCACTGTATTAAGTATCTATGTTCTGTCTGAATCTTGGCAATTATCTTTTCTCTGTTATGAATTCTTTTAGCTTGTACAGTAAGTGATTACATGTAAAACACAAGAAAGTGATAATTATGCTATAAAAACACAGGAATGTACTCACAAGAAGGAAAAGAACACAACTGCTTTGATGCACAGGAACTTTCCAATGGGTTTCATAGGTTTCAGTTCATCTTTATTTGCCTTATAGAAGAGCACCAAGCAATACATGGCAATGAACTGAGAAAAGTTGTTGACAGCAATCATGTACGGGAATGCTACATTTCCCTTGAACTCACCCTCGCCGTACACACCTGCCAACTCACAGACACTACACACAGACATGCACCATTAACAAAGGTTACAGAATTGAAAAGTCACATGTGTACAGATACAATTCTGTGCAATTTTGGTATTATAGAAATCAACTCTCATTAAATAAGGTTTCTGTTTCCAAAGACAAAGTCTTCTGGGATGTGATATCATGTGGTTTTGTAGATATGTACCAAAATTTCCGAAGAACCTCCTGCCTCATCTCACATGGAAACAGCTCACTTGTCTCGAATATACTGTGCCAAATAATGAAGGAACACATCCCACAAAAACTTTTTTTTTCCTGCTTCTGACACATAATTTACTTACAATATTCACTACATACAAAGCCAACAATCCACAGCATCCCCCCCCCCCCACCTTGTACTCTCAATCCAATTCTTTACAGCCAATAACTACCCATTTTTAAAAATATAATTCCTTACTTTTTAAGTATTTATATAGAGATGCTCCTAGTTTACATACAACTGCTGCAGACAAATTCTGTCGCATAATATTCCTGCAAGAGCTATATGTTAGGCTTTATAACAATACTGTTACAGCACCTATTTCCTTGTAATAGTTAATAAAATACTAATGCTACAGTAAAGTAACCTGTAATAATAGTGAAAAAATACAAGTAATAATACTAAAAATGAGCACTTACAACGAGATAAATGTTGTAACTGGACGTACAACAGTGTACTGTAGAATCCCATGTTTGCACATATGAACAAATTCATGTCCCATCTCCCACGGAGTAAGACAGCAGAAAGGGAACAAGTGATTCACTTGTGGTTTCATCTCTAGATTTGCTTCAAATGTCAGTTCTGAATTCAAGTAGTTCAGTAAGTACATCATAAAGTTGTAAATAACATACGCCTCATAACATTCACGCAGACTGTCCACATAAATAGACTGTTCTGGAAACACCAGTCCCAGCCACTGCCACAGAAATGTCAGAACAAGACCATGTCAGACTCTCCAACTGTGCATCAACTTGAACAAAACAAACATAATTTTCTGTATTCTCAGAGTACAACCAACAAGATGCGACTTTTCTCAATTTATTTATTTCTCCAAGACGCTCTACATGTTTCAGACGGTTTTTCCATCTACCTGCTACCTGCTGCTAGCAGCAGGTAGCAGTAATGGTCTGACAAATGCCTGATGCTGTATGTGCAGTTTTGAGCTCCTGATGATGGATGGAAAAACCGTCTGAAACATGTAGCGTGTCTTGCAGAAATAAATAAATTGAGAAAAGTCGCATCTTGTTGGTTGTACTCTGAGAATATATTAGCGATGCATGGACCTATGAATGTTAAAAAATTGGTTTTCTGTGTCCATACAACAGTAACAGTTCACTGATATGTCAAGGATGGGGATCAGCATGTGCTGACATAAATATTGTCAGTAGACAGAATGGTGACTTAAATAAGGCAATTTTAATGTGGGTTACAATGAAAAATACAATAAAAATAAAACATATTTACAAAATACTTCAAACAACAAACTCTCAAACAGTGGGCTCTGAAAATGTAACAATGTAAGAGCGACAAAAGATGTGTTCAACTACTGCCATTAAAACTGAAATTTGACTCTATGGAAACATCCTGTTACAGTGAACTTGCTACTACATGAAGTGCCAAATAAATTAACTTCTACTGTAATGTGTAAAGGATAAAGTACCCAGAGAAAGACCTGTAAAAGTTAAATACATTGCCTTTCTTGCAAAAACTTAAAATATGCACAACAGATCGTATAGATATGCCTGTCTGCCTGCCTGCAAGTTTCAAGAAATGCATGCTGCATTTTGACATTATCTGCTGTTGGGTAGTTCACTAAAATCTGGCCATATGTCACAAGTTTGATTACACTTTTGTAATAAGAAATGTCACTTTACTTTAACATCTACTATAAGCAGTATAAAATGTACCTTACATAAGCCTTGATGAACACTCAGTGAAAAATTATTCAAACAGAAATGGCAAGCAATTAAGTTACATAAATATTTTATAACCAATGCCATACTTCAAGTGTACTAAAATGTGAAACTGGCCCTAAAATCATGATGTCAAACACAGGAAAGCAATGGGATATATTAGGTACATATTATAACCATTCAGATATATATGGTCTTGCTATAATTCATTAATCAATACTTGAACAGTTATATCAGATTTACTAAACAAAACACACTTAAATGAGCAGAAAAAATATTTCCTGATTTCTCTTTCCTAAACCATCATGTATCACACACCAGGGAAATATGGTCTTTACAATGGATATCCAGGAGGCAGGATGTGGGTATATGGACTGGATTGGGCTGGCCCAGGATAGAGACGGGTGGCGGACACTTGTGAGTGCGGTAATGAACCTTCGGGTTCCGTGAAATGCGGGGAATTTCTTGACTAGTTGCAAACCAGTTAGCTTCTCAAGAAGGACTCTGCACCATGGAGTAAGTAAGTA
>Ga0123352_10021507_pt1 | contig 10280 bp, 5 predicted proteins | sample TergutLab28metaG_FD_89700 | JGI IMG/M metagenome (GOLD analysis project Ga0123352, IMG submission 89700) | Labiotermes labralis P1 segment gut microbial communities from Petit-Saut dam, French Guiana - Lab288 P1 | ecosystem: Host-associated > Arthropoda: Insects > Digestive system > Gut ...
AATCACTAGTGATCTTCCTTTTCCTATGCTACCCATGGGACTTGCAGGTTTTGCTTGTGCTGGAATCATTGTTGTTTGTGGTTTAATTTAAGAGCATTTTTTTTGGTGGTGGTGGGGGGGGGTGTTTCTTGATTCAGAGAGCATGCCCTGTTTTATTAAATAACAGTGGAGGGATACTTCGTGAAACGAGTTGATAATATTGTAAGTGGGTCTTGTTATCGTACGGGACAGTCTGACGGACAAAAGACAGAGACAAGTCTGAGGAGAGTCTGTACATGTTGTGGTAAAATTCCAGTAAAGTTAAGTTTCCCGTGCGAGAAGGTAATGTGCTTGGATGAACTACTTCTGAAGTAAGCGAAAAAGGGTTAGAAAAAGAAAAATATATTACAGTAAACAAGCAATTTCGAAAATAACTCAAAGCTTACATTGCCATTGAAAAAAATTCTAGTTCTACAGCTTGACAACTACTGTTAATTTTATTACTTTACTTGGTGACTGTACTACAGATTCTGTCTACTGCGCACCGTTGCCATGCTTGTGGTTGCTGACGTACTAGCGTGTAGGTATTTTCGTTGTCTAGCTCCTTTATAGACTTTCACACGCTAGCTGAAGTGATTATTACTTATCATTTCGATTCGGACTGAGAGGTGAGGAAAACGTCAGCACGGCCTCCATGTCATTTTACATTTTTGCCGCCGTCGCCCCCCCCCCCCCCCCCCCTGCAAAAAAAGCCTAATTTTTCAAATGTTTCGGAAGTTTGAAGTAAAACACTTTGGAGGGGGGGGGGTGCCATTAGTCTCATAATTTTGTTAAAGGTAAGCAAGCTCGGCGACCCGCAGTTGTGGTGAACCAGACGGACTAATTTAAGATTGTGTACCCCATATCTTGTTTCCTTAGACGCGTTTTTGTATTGCCATTTCTTCAGTGCATGAAACGAGCAAATTATTTTGTCCACCCTTCTCCTCTTTGTCCGTCGAAACATAATCATAAGAAGGAGAATAAGAAGACGAAAAAGCTTTGAAAATATCCGTGATTTCGGTTTTGTAGTCCTCACTGGTGGTAGGAATACCGACCCCAGTGGTGGCCTTAGGCGTGTACTGCTTCTACAGCTGGATCATTAGAATTGTAGTTTCGAGATGAATCGCGACACGTACCTGCGGTTCTTCTGTTTTGTGCTGTCCTTTGCAGGTAGAGGCCTTGCGACGGACTGATCCACTCTCCAAGAATCGTACCAAATTTGCAGAAACAAGATTCATGTACCCTTAAAAGAAGAAGTCCTGGGCCACATTGGCTGCCCTGTGCATGAAGTGGATGGATGGATGTAGAGTGTGCAGTGTAGTGTCAGTGCGTGTGTGCCAATTAGCAGTTAGTGTCATCTGACATGCTAGTCCTCGTTACGACTACGATCGTCCCTTTGAAGCAGTCGTATGGAATAATACGTAATATAAAGAAGTGTACGAGCAGATGATAAGCTTTGTTGGTGTCAGAAGAGGGCTGTGCAGTGCTTTGATCTGTCTTCTATGATTTGAATCCTGTGGCGCTGGATCAAAGGGCCGGGTAGCACATCGACGTGCGATTCTCTGATATTGTTACTTTTCTCACGATGTGCAAAAGGAGCTGTAGGTCTAACGAAATCATCGTACAACACCCACATCAAACTGTATGTCAGAACTATTCATGGTTATAAGCTTTCTGGTGAAGGTGTCTGCTACCGGAATAAATATGATGGTCAGTCATGAAATGAATTTACGGTGAAAGTGTTTTGGGTTCTGTGTTTCCAGTGCTCATACTAACCGCACATATTTGAGAGTGCTCTAATCGCACCGCTTTCCCACGTAGTTCCCGCTATACTTGAGACATCACATCATAAGGACGAAATTTTCCCTTCCTTGTAGATTGGTCCGTGCCCTTTGTTATCCGTCGCTGTGTCGAAACCTTTTCCGGCTCGTGATCACCCATAAATTTATGGCCGCCACGACTGAGCCTCCGAGCTGTAAACAGATGGTTGCTTGGCGACGAATTACCCTAATACAAGGACAATCACAGTCGGTGTAGGCTACTTTTTTGCAAAATCATATGCCATATAAACTGCTATTCTAACCCACGACGCTGTGGAATAATTTCAAAAGCAAGGTGGCTTAGTGGCTATTGGCTGGACGGTCGGGGTTCGATTCTTGACAGGGGAAGAGATTTTCTTTCCTCCATCCCATTCTGAAAGCTCTGGATACATTCATCCTTGTATCAAGTGGGTACCGGGGCATTTGCCGTGGAGTGAATCAGACGGATCATGATACTGATCACTCATCTCTAATGCAGACATTAAGAATGCGTGGAGTTATACCTCTTCTTGGAGTGATAATTAGGCGAAGTGGCAGATTTGCCGTAATGGTGTCCACAGAAAGGTTGCCCGCTTCCATCCATCGGAAACCATCGAAACGTCGTTCGTGTGTTTATTGCACGGGCAACGTCCAGAGAAGATTAAACAATAATCGTATTAGGTTGCACTAAATGTCCAGTTGATTCCGCTCATTATGAAGGATTACTCAAAGAGCAGATAAATATTTTTCCTTTCGTTTACGTCTTATTTTTCTTTAGTTCTCTTGCCAGTCGTCGAACCAGGTGGGACCCGTTTCTTTAGCCGCTGACGGGGAAGCTCATTTCCTGCGTTTTACGTGGACTGTCTCGTTACATTCTGTAAAATCTGGGGCCCTGCCATAAAACAAGGCTGGTGATTATTCATTCAATTCTTTCTCGTTTCATTATTTACAACCATTCCACGCAACAGAAACTTCAGTACTTGATAATACGTCGTGAAATAACAGCACGTATATTACCTTTCTTCTGTCTGGCCTTATTTTATAACAAAAGGTAGCCAGTGAGTGGGGCAGTAAACAGGAAGAACTGTGTTATTCTAGCTGACGTCTGCATCGGTTCCTTCACTCAATATTCTTCTGGTACCGCAGATTGACCTGTGGGCTATGTCCGATACAATAACATAGGATCGGGGGGCTGGAGTGGGGTTCCCTCGCGTTGCGTGCAGCTGTAGCTGTGCTGAGAGCGACAAGGTGCTATGTCTCTGGAGCAGCGCTGTCCACGAACGTAACAAGAAAGGGGGCCATGAAGTATACAGAAGTTAGTTTTTGGCGTAGACTAACATTGTCACGAAGGGAACTCGCTTGAAATAACATAGAGCAGAAGGTTGACTTCGTAAGTGAAATTAATTTTTGTCAAAGCTTTTTTTTTTTTTCGTTGAAATGGATTTTAAAGGACACGCTGAATAGGAAGTTGTTTGAGGGAACTGCTTGTAGGTCTGTTGAATTATCAGTTAAAATTGTGTGCGTAATAATTCAGTTTGCTTGTGCAAATATTTCGTTGGGACGATGTTATCAGTCTTAACATTTTTTGACGAGAATATCGAATCAGAAGACGCGAATCTTCATCAACACCACTGTGATAACCTCAGATTTCAAATGAAACTTTATTCGCAATGATAGAAGACATTGAATCCAAAGAACGAATCCTTGCTCTCGTTCAGCAGAATTTTGGTCTTTCCTGTGGTATCTACAGCGTAAAATTTAATTGTACAAAATTATAATTTTGTCTATTGTTTTACGAGGTGATAAAGCATATTTTGTGAGGGCGGAGTCTGGAGTGGAATTGTAGCTCCACGCATTTTTTAAGTTGGGAAGTAAATGGAGGTGAGTAGTCAACTTCACGCACGGCAGCTTTACCCTCTGGGAAAGAGTCACCGATTCAGTGGATGGAAGGTTGGTTGGGCCTCAGAGGCGGTCCGGACGCGGCGAAGAAGACTGCGTAGTTCTGCCCCTTACCGTAATCGAATTCCGGTCTTGCAGTCTGTAGTCTAGTTACTGTATTGACTGAAAGGTTCTTCGGTGTCTTGTTTTGTATTGCTTGGACTCTCGGTTTAGAGTGTCTGTTCATGAGAATATCCGAACTAACAGGGGGAGAATTAACACGATTCTGGTGGAAATTACTTACGTAGGTAATGAGAATCTGTGTAATTAACACTGTTGTCATTTGTCACTGGTGTGAGAAAATAAAGGAGGGTGGGATGGGCAACGAATGTAACACTCATAGAAGAGATGGGGAAATGTGTGCATAATTTTAGTTGGACCAGAATGGAATTGGCAAACTGAAGAGACTTAGATGAAGATGAAAGACTGTACTTTAATGTCATTTAATACAATTCGAGTCTGAGGCTTTGTCTTCAGGTAGCATCCAGTGGCAGGCTGTCGTGAACCCCGTAATGAGCCTTGACTTTTACGACACACGCTAAATAACTTGGTCACCTAAACACTGTCTGCTTGTGGAGAATGATTCTGTCCTGTGGAGTTATTTTCTTGTTTAATTATGGACACATAATGTTGTGAAACTGATTGACTTACGAAAGTCACATCCACCTGCCTCGACTTGAACCGGTAATCTAAAGAAAGGGCGCAACCTGCACTGGAATTTCCTGACCTTCATGACTATCAGCCTTTATGTCGCTGTAGTACAACTACACGTCGAATGCTTTATCGTTATTGAAATTCTTCCTCTGCTCTTATTGACTGGACTTTCTGACCTTTACCAATGGAAAATTAACTCGTGACACTATAAATCGTTTGTAGAACATTTTATAGAACTTACAGGACGGGGTATCGACCCATCTCAAGGCCACTGCCTACAAATGAATAATGTTCAATTTCCACAACTACAATATCAAGTTATCTTCATTGTCTGATATGAACTATAACTGCATGTTTCGGCGAAAATTGACCACCACAGGACAACGCGAAGAACGCAGATATATCCTACATTCAGGGGCGCCGGCATCGAGCGAAACGGGTGCACTGGCACACCTTGGGATTTTGGCATCTCATAATTTATTAAATCATATAATAACAAATCCACAAAAAAAAAGACGTATAACCTAACACTGAGGCGTGTTCATGCAACCATTGTTGCAGTAAAAAATCAATAAGCATTACGTGTTCTGAGTGTGTCTTTAGACTTCGGTATCCAACATGCAATGCGCATGCGCCATGTTGTCATTTATGGCTTGCCCGGCTCTTCAGTATTTTGCCACATTATCTCATAAACGGCACGATTTTCGGGGGAAAAAAGTTATAGAACATAAAATGTGTTTTGATTTTCTCTACAAATTTTGTCTGAAACATTTCTCATTCTTAAGAATAATTGGGCGAGATAGGATCAAATACGTATGTATACTGGTCTTTTCAAAGTACCTGTTATTCGTATCAGATTTTAATGACGCTGGAATTTTCTCGATAAATTTTCGAAAACAATAATCGAGTATAAAATTTCATGAAAATTCTTCCAGTGGGAGCCGAATTGTTCCTTGCGGGTAGAAGGACGGACGAACAGATGGACATGACGAAGCTAGTAGTCGCTTTTCTCAATTTTGCGAACGCACCTAACAAAACTAAACTTCGTGCAGTTCATAAAACATTTACTCTAAGGATTTATTAAGAATTTTAATCAACTTACGACTCTATTGATCTGCTTTCCAGTATTAATAAAAAAATTTGTTACTTTACGTGGAAGTAACGTACGCAAAATTTCAAAAGATCCTGCCCTTGCTGTGATATACATCCGTGTTCCGAGTTGACTTCGAACTGGTGATGGTATGTTCGAGAGTGGTCGGAGGCAGTAAATAGGCCTACATGTCATAGACCAAGCAACCACTGTAGCCTGCATCTTGTAGTGACCATACATTCGACTGAGTGGTTGCACTGATGTCTCGTCTGTGAGGGTTAACAGGGTCGAATCTCGGCGTGGAGATCGCTACCCGATTAAAATTATCGGTCATTGTACTCAAGTCTGTACAACCAAGTAGGCCACGAGCACTTGGATCAACATTACCATTCACAGCTGCCCTACCTTGCGACACAATACGTATACAAACTGTACAGTGAAAAGAGCGTTATTGTTATTGTTGTTGTTGTTGTTGATGATGGTGGTGGTGGTGGTGGTGGTGGTGGTGTTAATGTGTGACTCATCTATCGTATGTGCGTCACAGGGTACTAGGACATAAATTACACTTCACTTCATTTATTCTTCCTGCTTGTTTGTCTTGTACTACAGAGACTCAGTCTTCTGGGCACCCTTATTCATTTACTAGTAGCTGTTCGTTTGGAAGAAATTACGTAACGAATATATTAATTACTGTCAAAGACAACTAATGTGTGTTATACACTGCATTCTGGCAACTTGTCTCGACCAAATGAGGTCAAATTCAGGCCAATAATATAAAATTCTTAAATGCAGATGTATACAGACTGTTCATTTATTTTATATTGTTGATACTGTTGACGTGAAGATGGCCATATTGGGTCGAAATATGTTACCAGAATTAACTACATAATATACACTAGTTGTGCTTAACGGTAATTAATTCCTTCATTTATGCAATCAATACAGTGGGATGAAAAACATAATAATACATAGACTTAACATAATGTGGACGGTCCGGGATCGAATCCTGGTGGGGACGAGATTTTCCGCCCGTCCAGACCGGCCTTGGGGCCCATCCAACCTCCAGTAAAATGGGTGCCGGGTCTTTCCCGTGGGTAAAGTGACGCCGGGGCATGCTGCTGACCACTCACCCCCTTCTATTGCCGCGGTCATGGAAGAGTAGAGCTATACCTCTACCCACCCTCTGGGCCACACCGGGCCTGTAACGGGATCACTTTACCTTTACTTACCTATCATTATAGGTTACGCTTTTTAAGTTGGATCATATTTAAATATTCGTTTGGCACTTGTCAATAAGCACACGCGGTCTGTACGTTTACTAAAAACCGGTCGATTAATGCTCTGTGGCGATAATCGCTCTTCATTCTGATGCGATCTACACAAAATACCAAAGTGCACTCTGGAGGCAGAATGCAGAATTTCTTAATCTTAAGCCTGGTCATACATAAAGGAACCACTGGGGTTTGAACGGTTACTATTGCACCAGAGCCTCCTAGACAGAGAGCTCAACATTTTAAGTTCTTTTTTATAGCTGAAACGGCTGTGGTCCAGTCGGAAGTGCATAAAAGATAATTTATTCTTCGTTTGTTTAACGGCAGCTTTTTAAGTTACCAAGTGTATGTAGGATCGAATTGTACGGTGATCTGTGACTAACGAATTAGTAAAGGTTTGTAAGTCAAACACCATATTGTATATATTTATTTATTTACTAGGAGCAGCCAAGGAAAACCACGAGTAACTTCGACTGTTACGAAGGATGGGTCCAAGTAAATTTTGGAGCCTTACTCCCAGCATCGTTTTTATTCTTTGGACAAATATTTAAATCCAACGGATGGTCGTGAAAGTTTCAGAGCCGTAACTTTGCTGTAGTGTAATGGATTTTGGTCTTGGCCATTAACCGTCAGTGGGCTACATGAAGTTCTTCACGTGGCTACATTTCAAAACCGTCATGTCACCTCTTGGCCGATCCCAGTGACAGCGCATTCTAAGGCATGGGTCTGCGGCCGGTCGCTTGCTGGGATTATGGGTTCGAATCCTGCCGTAGGACATGGATGTTTGTGTCTTTGTGAGTGTTGTGTGCTGTCAGGTAGAGGTCTCTGCGTCGGGCTGATCACTCGTCCAGAGGAGTCCTACCGAGTGTGGTATGTCTGAGTGTGATTGTGAAGCCTCTATAATGAGGAGGCGCTGGCCCGCTAGGGGCTGTTGTACCATGGCAAGAAAAGTCACCTGTTAATTACCTGATATTTGTTAGGCCTACACGTAACTGTCAGCTAAGAATACTGAAGTATAATTTTTCCCTATCAACGTGACTATATTTACAATTCTTTTCGTTTGAACGAAATTGTACAGAATACTTAAGAATCTTTGTAAACTTTCTTCAGATCAAATGTAATATCCCAAGCCCCAGTGATTCACTGGTTGCAGCCATCAGTAGTGCTGCTAAAAGTACATAAGGTTTGTTGTTATTCTTTTAGAATTTATCAAATCTAACTGCTTTAAGTAATGTATTTTTCGAACACCATACTTTAGTCAGTGTGGTAAGTAGTTGACGTACTGAACGGCCGAAATGTTTTCGCTCCCATACCGGATCGAGGGCTATTGGATAACGGCAGAAAGGCGACCGGAGGGCGAAGCTGACCATTCACGTCCAGTAGAGCCGAATGTTAAGAAAGAATGCAGCTATAGGCCTACCGTATGTCTGCATTGAGTGATGCTGAATTAATTGGACATAAAGGCAACCTTGTCTCCCTGCTGGAACTCTATCACGTAAAATTTTAACGTCCCAGTTGCATGTGTTGCTGTTGTCACTCACCACGGTCAACATGTTAGTATCATGTACCGTAAAAAGTAGATGGTGTTCTGACTTCTGTTGACACAATGGATGCACCAGGTTTCATTATATTATTTCTATTGCTGCCAAAGTTACTGGGCGGAGAACCTGGCACCGCTCTGCCATGAATGTATCTTTCCTGCCGAATCACTGAAGTTGAGCTACATAGTAAAGAGGAACAGAACGAGTTAGTCCACTCTTGCACTAAGAGCGACTTGCTTCCAGGGTAAACGACGTTGCGGTTTCCCGACTGAGACGCATCTTGGGACCATTCCTAGGAAGAGTTTTTTCAAACAAAATTGAAAACACTTTGCTTAATAAAACATCGCTATAAAGATGGACAGAAGTGGACACAGCATGACTTGGCTTGGCAAGGGGATGAGGAGTAGAAGGAAAGGAAAGGAGGTGTATTTCTGGTTTTGCGTCCTGTAATAAAACTTGTCGACAGCGCTTTGGAGCTTCGTATATCGTATGTACTGACGAAGGTAGATGTAGAACGTCTGTCAGAACCTACAGCTATTGATCAGACGTCAGCACTAACTTGGTGACTTACTGAAGTTAATTCTGAGTGTCACCGTAGCGGAAGAGAATGTATCCGGTTCGAATCCCGGTGCTTAAACCGCTTCTTGAATAACCGAGGAATGACGAGTCAAACCTTCTGGTATGTAACGCCGTATAGACTGGTAAATAGTTGAAGTATCGGAGGAGCATAGTGCATTCATGTTCAGGTCGAGCCTGATGCTACATTTTTTCGCAACGTCGACACGGCGTGACATAACAGATTACGACCGTCATCACCCCCGCTTTTAAAACCTTAAATCTCACACGATCTTTGTGATGGCTGGCGCAACGGTAACGCTTTAGACTTGTATGCGGGAAGTACTTGGTTCGAATGTCGGCTGGTACCCTGGCTATTCTGATTGAGGCTGATCTGATTTCTTCCTAGCACCTCGCAACACAAGTACCGGGATTCCCCAGATTCTTCGCAGTTTATTTTTATCGATGTCTCTCTCATTCGACTTCACATAGTCTCCGACACGGATATCGTCATTAACTGATCCAAAAAGGGTAGAGGAGCGTGGAAAATTGCATATCCTTTTTAATAATATATATATTCGCTCGGGCAGATTGATTTTTCTCCTCGCCGTATTCTGCAGGCCCATGGTTTAGTATTATACTTACGAACCTCCTTGTTAGTTACTTTTGGCTGTGATGGAGATACAGTGGGCCTGTGTGTCGAGTTTGCGTAGACTGCTACCTGCATGGATATTGATAGGAAACTGAAAACTGATAATGGAAGACGGACACCGTCCATCGTGCTGAAACTAAGGGGCAGTAGTCAGTATAGGCGTGTCCGTGTTTCTGAAGACACACAGTCCTTCGAACATAGTGAAATGATTTGTAATGAAGTAGCCTTTGTCTGATTGCCTTGTTCATCGCGTTATAAAGATGTGTGTGGTGGCGGAGGTTTAAACCCGTGTATTCCAAAGAGGGAGGTGAGTGGACAGTTTCACGCTTTGGGCACTTTAACCGCAGGGAAAGAACGCCTTGTCTGAATGTTTTGGCGAAGATGTTCATCCTTTCCCTGCTGGGTGTGGAACTCTGGTCATCCTGTCGGCAATCAGACATCTGGGCTGAATTTTCTGACCTATTTGTTGCAATAAAAGTGATTCGGTGCGCATTCTAGCGTGTGCATAAAGTAACGGCACGTCAGAGTAACGGGGAGAAGTGGAAGTAAGTAGCGGAAGAATGTGTAAGAATGTTTTATTTTAAGCTCATGGTTCCGTGCATCATAAGTCTGTATTAATAAAAATCCAACCAGATGCAACAGTATGCAGTCTGCTTTATTTTACTGCAAAGCCACTCTACATGTTTCGGGTGCCTACCGCACCCATCATCAGGAGTACTAAAAACTGTAACCGCAGCCTCCGGTACAGGTCATAATATCGGT
>Ga0123352_10021508_pt1 | contig 10280 bp, 10 predicted proteins | sample TergutLab28metaG_FD_89700 | JGI IMG/M metagenome (GOLD analysis project Ga0123352, IMG submission 89700) | Labiotermes labralis P1 segment gut microbial communities from Petit-Saut dam, French Guiana - Lab288 P1 | ecosystem: Host-associated > Arthropoda: Insects > Digestive system > Gut ...
CCTCAGCATTTCCACCAACACGGCTTTGAAGGAAATGCTGAGGGACGGCACCAGCCGAAGCGGTGCCGTCCCTCAGCATTTCCTTCAAAGCCGTGTTGGTGGAATCCACCTCGTTAAGCACGTTAATTTCCATCAGTATGACCTAAAATGGGACCAAATTTCATCAATAGGGAACATATCACTATGGATAATAGCTATCGCTTTATAAACATCACCATCTGCCCTAACAAAGCCACTCCACTGCATAGAGCCGCCCTCATCTTGGGCATGGTAGGCTTGCCATTCGTATCTACCGATGGTAACAACTTCCTCAGTTATTTCCCAAAAACCAAGGTCAATCATTTGGTGTATTTCGTGGGACTGCCCTTCCGCAGGTCTTGTTATGTGTATTGCAACACTTCCCGTAGAGGTGTAACCGCTAATGGTGGGCAGTCTAAAAAACGCACCCATGTCCATCATGCTAAAGGGTATGCCACTTTCCAAAACATTATCTGAGATAGGCTCTCCTGCAAATACAGAAGACCAGCCAGCCACAGGCGAACCCTGTGCCGTTCTTACCAACTGTTCTTCCTCGGCTTCCCATCCCATGGGCAAATCAAAACGAAAACCCATATAGGCACTGGCGAATGTGTCACCGTCCCAATATCCACGGGCAGGGCCTTCATTTGCTGTATTTGGCACAATTTCGTATTCGTCAGAACCGCAAGCCACTAATCCAGCACCCAAAACTAGCAATGCTACTGCAAAAATAATCTTCTTCACAAAATCCTCCTTACAATTCGTCACCTAACAAGTCCATCAGGGAAGAATTTGGGATTGGTTCGTCCTCATCCTTGTCTTTTGGTGGCAATGGCGGGTCGAACAATGCTCTAAACTCAACACCTGTTATCTTTTCCTTTTCAATCAAAAGTTCGGCAGTTTTGTGCATGGTGTCGATGTGTTGGTTCATTAGCTCCATTGCTTTTTTGTAACCACCATCCACCAGCCTTCTGATTTCTTTGTCAATGGTGGCAGCAACATCTTCACCATAATTACGGCTTTGGTTAATGTCACGCCCAAGGAAAACTTCTTCGTTTTCACTGCCGAATAAAATCGGACCAAGCTCATCACTCATACCGTATTTCATTACCATATCCCTAGCAATTTGTGTCGCCCGTTGTATGTCGCTGGATGCACCAGACGTAACGTCATTGGTAATCATAAATTCAGCGGCGCGCCCTGCCATGAGCATAATAATCTTCTGCTCCATCTTCTTTTTAGTAAGATACAACTCTTCCTTGGGCAATGGCATTGCATATCCGCCAGCCATCCCCGTGGGGATTATAGACAGTTGATGCACGGGGTCAAGCTCGCTTAACGCTTCCATGGCGATGCCGTGACCAGCCTCGTGGTATGCCGTGGCACGCTTGTCTTTTTTACTGACAACACGACTTTTCTTCTCCGTACCCACAGCAACTTTGATAAAGGCACGGCGAACATCACTCATATCCATTTCGGTTTTGTTATCACGTGCCGCAAGCAAAGCCGCTTCGTTTAGCAGGTTTTCTAAATCCGCTCCTGTAAATCCAGATGTTAGGCTGGCAATCGCTTCTAAATCCACATCCTTGCCCAATTTCTTGCCCTTAGCATGAACCTGTAAAATCTCCTTACGCCCTTTAACATCGGGACGACCAACCACCACACGGCGGTCAAAACGACCTGGACGAAGCAAAGCGGGGTCTAAAATATCTGGTCGGTTAGTAGCCGCAAGAATGATAATGCCCTCGTTCACACCAAAACCATCCATTTCAACCAAAAGCTGATTAAGTGTTTGCTCTCTCTCATCATGTCCGCCACCAAGTCCTGCACCACGCTTGCGACCTACGGCATCAATTTCGTCAATAAAAACAATACATGGGGCAGACTTCTTAGCCTGCTCAAACAAATCACGCACACGTGATGCACCCACACCCACAAACATCTCCACAAAATCAGAACCAGAGATGCTGAAAAACGGCACAGCCGCCTCGCCAGCCACAGCACGGGCAAGCAAGGTTTTACCAGTACCAGGAGGACCCACAAGCAACACGCCTTTAGGGATACGTGCGCCAATTTCTTGGAATTTTTTCGGATGCTTCAAAAACTCTACAATCTCTTGTAGGTCGGCTTTTTCTTCTTCAAGCCCTGCCACGTTTTCAAATGTAACTTTTCGCCTATCATCCACCACAGCCTTGGCACGGCTTTTACCAAAAGACATGACACGGTTGCCCCCGCCACCTCCGCCACCGCCTTGCATCTGGTTAAGGAAGAAAAACAAAAGCAAAATCGGCACTAAAATAATAAGGAAAGGCCATAACATACTTAGGAATGGGTTGCTTCGTGGGTTGTCGGTCAACCATTCAAAGTCGTTCAATTCCCAATAATACTCTGCCCATCTCATAAAACTTTCGATGGCTGGCACTTCCACGGTGCGGGTCTGTCCGCCACCCAAAGTACCTTCGATGGCACGCAACGTAACTGTGACAGTTGCAGCCCCGCCGATTTCCGAGTGCCTATCAACTTCCATGCGGGTTATACCATTTTCTGCAACAACCCTACGTAGGTCGCCAAAAGTAAAGTCAGGCTCATTGTTAGCCCCTGTGTTAAAATTAAAAGCGATGATAACAAGTGCTATAAACATTATAACCACAAAGTATATACCAAAGCTTCTTCTTGGTGTGTTATTCATTTATACCTCCATTTATTTCTCTTTGCTTTTTGAACATCAAAACCGATTTTACCACAACTGGCGGATAATTGCAAACATTTTTTCATCATATTGTCAGAGCTGCCACAAATGGCAGGTTTCTGTGCTTGCCATCATGGTCAAGCCCATAGCCAAAAACATAACGATTAGGAATTGTGAAACCTGTATAATCTGGGTTTAGGCAACCTTCTTGCCTGCGTACTGGATTATCTAAAAGTACACAATATTTTATGCTGTTAGGATTTTTCGTCTGCAAATGTTCCCTGATAAATTTTAGGGTTGCCCCCGTGTCAATAATATCCTCTATAACCACCACATCTTTGCCAGCTATGTCAACCCCAATGTCCTTTTTCATATCAATTTTACCAGTAGGCTGGTTGGAGCTGTAACTGGCAATTTCCATATACTCGGTGGTAATGTCAAAGTTTATATGTCGCATCAAATCTGCCATAAAAACCGCTGCACCCTTTAACAGACAAATAAAAACTGCCTCCTTGCCCGCATAATCAGCGTTAAGTTCTTGTGCAAGTTCCTCTACCCGCCTTGCCAATTCCCTTTGTGAAATCATTTCAACGATATTTTCCATATTTACCTCCTTTGCTAGTTCCAAATTTGCAGATACAAAGCATTTTTGCCCTCGGGCATAAATTTGTCTGACCTAACACCATCCACCATGGTGATAACATCTTCACCAACAGCCACAAAAACCAGCCAATCTCGGTATTCCCTTGGGATTTTGTTGTCAATCAACCAATCCTTCACCTTTTTAGTGCCGACACCGTTAATATAAACCCTGTCACCTGGTCTGCGACGACGCACCTCTACCATGGCATCGCCCAATTTTTCGGCATCCAACGGTATGGTAACAACATTATCGCTGTTACGGTTTTTTGGTATTCTGCCTAAATAAAACCAACATCGAGCTTGGATGATGTAAATTTCCTCATCCTTTGGCAAGTTTACGACGAAATCCTCTGCAACTCCTCTGTTGCGGATAACGATTTTATCATAGTTACGCCTTGCCACATTGTTGTTAGGCAATGACACTTCTTTGCCGTTGTTCATATCCAGCAGGGACAGCACGCTGTCTATATGCCCATGGTTTACGTTGTCAAGCTCTTTGAGTGTATGTCGTACAGCACGCCTTTGCAAAGCCAAGTGAAACTGCCCCATTTCCTTTACCCAAAGTTGCATAGGCGGGAATTTCGGTGTCAGCTTATCCAAGAACTCATCTTCCGTTCGGGAAATTTCCGCCAACCTCGCTAGGGTGTCCACCAAATTTGGATTATACTGCTCCGCCAGCATCGGCAAGGTATCCAGGCGGATTTTGTTGCGGGTGTAATCGGTGTTTGAATTGGTGTGGTCTACACAGTAGGGAAGCCTGTAAAGTTGGCAATAGCCCTCAATTTCCTCACGTGTAACATCAATCAGCGGGCGGATTATATGCTCCCTAACAGGCGGTATGCCTCTAATACGTCCAGCACCCCTCAAAACCTGCATCAACACCGTTTCTGCCACATCGTTTTTATGGTGTCCAGTGACAATCCTGTCGAACCCCTTTTCCTCCATAACTTTCTTAAATGCGTCATATCTAAGCAAACGCCCAGCCGCTTCCACACTTATTTTATGAAGCTTCGCAAGCCCACCAGCATCCACATCAAAAACCTCAATAGGAATGTCCAGCCTGCGACAAAACATTCGGCAAAAATCCGCATCCGCATCAGACTCTTCCCCACGCAGTCCGTGGTTTATATGCACAGCAAACAAAGGTATGTCCAACTGGGTCAAAAAATGAAGCAATGCCACCGAATCCGCCCCGCCAGACAAACCTACAACAATGCCTTTGCAGTCTAATGTCAACATTCTGTATTTTTTTAGGGTTTTCCAAATTTGTTTTTCCATTATTGTATTATAACACAACCACTTGCTAAGCACAAGCCTGTCTATTTTGTATCTGTTAGGAATATAACTAGACAAGGGGGTGTGCTTCTGTGGCTAAAGGACGTATTGGGCGTTGGCTATTGGTTCTGGCGGTAGCTGGGCTTAATATTTTAATAATAATCCACCCATCAACTGCACTTAATGCGGCAAGGCAGGGGCTTTTTTTGTGGTTTAACAGCGTTTTACCTGGCATCTTACCCTTTGTTATAGGGGCGAATGTGCTGGCGGCTCTGGGTGCTGTAAACTTGTTCGGTGCTGTACTTAGCCCTGCTATGAAGCGCATTTTCGGAGTTGGTGGGCGTGGTGGTTTCGCCCTTGCCATGGGGCTTGTTTCTGGTTATCCCATTGGTGCGAAAATTGTTTGTGAAATGCGTGGGCGAGGGGAGCTTGGCAAGGTAGAAGCCCAACGGTTATTGGGTTTTGCTAATAACGGTGGTCCTTTGTTTATCTTAGGGGCAGTGGCGGCTGGTATGTTTGGGTCGGCGGTGTTTGGGTATTTATTGCTTGTAACACACTACGCAGGTGCTGTTGTAGTAGGACTTATAATGCGTTTGTATGGGAGAAACAAGCCAGAGGAAACATGGAATGTCCAATCCCCATTAATCCTAGCTGGAAAGTCAAAAGAACCCACTGGACAAATCTTGGGGCAAGCGGTCAAAAGTGCCATGGAAACCATGCTCTTAGTGCGTGGTTTTATTGTGTTGTTCTCTGTGGTGTCTGCCCTGTTAAACCAAGCGGGATTGTTTAGTTTTATAGCAAGGTTCATGCCTTTTGTCAATGATTACGAAACCGCTCTTTTCACGGGTCTTGTGGAGATGACGGGAGGTCTTGGTCAACTTTCTGAATTTGGAGTAAACGAAAACATCGGGGCTTTGGCGGGGTTTCTGCTAGGTTTTGGTGGTCTATCAATAATGTTTCAAAGCTTAAACTTTGTTGGTAAAACCGACCTAAGTGCGGGTTTATATATGGTGTGCAAGCTGGCTCATGGTGCGATTTCTGCTCTGTTGACATTTATGCTATATCCGTTGTTTGTAAACCTAATAGAAGCCAGTCTAGCCCAAACAGTTTTCGCACCAACGATAACCCGCACCCTGATAAATTCCACAGCAGGCTTTTTCATAACGCTAGCCACCCTAGTAGTAATATGCTTGGCAATCTTAGGCGTAAGAGCCGTAAAGAGGTAGGGGCGAGCATTGCTCGTCCCATGCCTGCTGGCACTATTCTTTGGGGTTGGACGGTATTGCCTGTCGGACTGGGACGGGCAATGCCCGCCCCTACCACAACGGTGTGGTGTGTCTGTAAATACTGTGCAAAAAACTCTTGACAAAAGCTGGCACATACTGTATAATCTTGTCAGATGGCTATTTTCTCGAGAAAAATAAAAGGACACATGGGGCGGTAAACAACCTCAAAACAGTTCCCACCCCATGTGCTTCCAGCCACATACATGACCTACGATGATTATACATCATCTAGGTCTGGTTTGCAACACCATTTTTCAAACCAGAAGGAGATGCGTTTATGAGAAACGAAAACATGAAAATCAATTACACTAGCATGATTAAAAGGGATTCTTGGAAGCTAATACTAGATTCCATTACAAGATTAATCACCATCGAAGAAGACTTGGGCGGTGAAAATGTCGAAGAATTAGAAAAGCTAAACAAATTAGCTGAGAAGGTTAAGGAAAAAACCACAGAAAAACCTTCAGCTAAATATGAATTCGGAAGACCAATGGCATAAATCAACCCCCCCTTTCCATAAGTCGGAAAGGGGGGGTTGATTTATGCCATATATTATAGTTTGAAATAACCAACCAGCTCTTGCAACATTTCGGCTTGTGTATTAAGCTCCTCAGAAGCGGCGGCGGTTTCTTCCGACGCAGATGAGTTGGTAAGCACAACCTTAGAAATACGGTCAATTCCCTCGCTTATGCTGGCAATTGCTTCTTCTTGCTCTCTGCTGGCGGCAGAAATTTTGCTGATAACTTCCAAAACCTCGCTGGCACTGGCAACAATAGCATTAAGAGATTGGGCGGTTTCCCCAGCTATGTTAGAACCTGTTTCCACACGGCTGATGCTGTCTTGTATCAAAGTTGTGGTTTCGGTGGCGGCTTGCTGGCTTCGTCCTGCAAGCGTGCGAACCTCGTCCGCTACAACAGCAAAACCTTTGCCGTGTTCGCCAGCCCTTGCCGCTTCCACGCTGGCATTAAGGGCAAGCAGGTTTGTTTGGAAAGCAATGTCTTGTATCGTCTTAACAATTTTACCAATGTCATTACTAGATTCCCTAATTTGTTCCATGGCGTTAACCATCTGTTCCATTGCCACATTACCCGTCTGGGCGTTTTCTGTAGACTTGCCAGACAATTCGTTCGCCATTTCAGCAGACTGGGCATTTTGTTTGGTTTGTTGGTTAATTTTTTCTACAATCTCACTTAAATCATGTACAGACGAAGCTTGCTCGGTAGAGCCGTTTGCAAGGTCGGTAGCTGCCGTAGCAATGTAACCAGCACCAGTAAGCACTTGTTCAGAAGCGGCAGAAACCTGAGAAAGTGCTTTATGCAGGCTTTCCGCAATACTGTTTACAGACTCCCTCATCAAGTCAAAAGAGCCAGCATATTCACGGTCAATTCTAACACGCAAGTCACCGTCAGACATTTTTGACAAAGTTTGTTTAAGCTCCATAACATAAGATGCCACATTGTACATACTAGAATCCACAGCGTTTACAATATCCGCAAATGTTCCTTTGTAAGTCGATGTGTCGGTGTTCAATCCAAGGGAAGTTGCGTTTGATTTAACCTTTGTCTCGTCGAAATTACCCGCTTTTAACTGCATCATATAAAACTCGGTTAGTTTTATTGGGGCTTCCACGGCAGAAGCCACATCGTTTAGACCAACCATGATGTTTTTCCAGTCTCCTTGGTATTTGTTGTCGTCAATATGAAAGCTAAGGTCTCCACGCTCTGACACAGACTCAATCATGGCGCTGACCTCGGTTCTAACACCTTTCAAGTTGTCAACCAAGTTTTGGAAGGCGGCAGGCATAAATTTCCAATCGCCCACCCAAATGTCATGGTCAATTTCTACGTTAAAGTCACCATCACCAATTTTGTTCATAACATCTGCAATACTTTTAATATCAGCGGTGGTGGCACTAAGCAAGTTACTTACAAGCCCAGTCATTTCTTTGAAAGAATTTTCGTACTTACTATCATCAATGGCGTAATGGATATTACCAAGTTCTATATACTCTTTGTGGACACGTGCCAAATCGTCCACCAGACCCTTGATTGTGACATTAAGGTTATAAGCATCTCGGGTAAGTGTTCCAATCTCGTCTTGAGAAACATTATTCAGGCTGAAATTGGTGTTAAGTTTTCCTTGGGAAAGGTTATTAACCATTTCAGAAACTTGCCCAATTGGGCGGGCAACAATGCGGTTTAGTGCAAAACGCAACCCCAAAACTATGAGAGCAGAAACACCCGCAGAAATTATTGCAGCCCTAACTATGGTGAAAACAATACCTGCATCAAAAAACTCAGAAGGAATGGAGAGGTACAACATCCAACCCGCCTCATCAATGGGGTGCGAGGTCATGTGCCAACCGCTACCAGATTGGTCTTCTACTTGATAAATTTGATTTCCACGGCTACGACCATCCACAAAATCTCTATAATGAGATATGTCCTGTACACGTGTGGCATCCATATTGGTACCTTGGATTACTGGGTTTAGATTATCATCACCAGTATGTACCAATATTCTGCCTTCTCCGTCAACTAAGAAAGCGTAAGAGCCAGGGATTACAACCGCTTCTTGTACTAAATCAAGGATATAATCGATGCCCACATCTGTAGAGAAAACCGCATCGTGACCGTCAATTTGACCCAAATAACGCACCACGCTAACAACCAGACCACCTGTCATAGAATCCACATATGGTACTGTAAATACAGTTCTGCCACGGTTTTCCATGGCTAGAATATACCAAGGTCTTTCATAAGGTATCCAAGTTGATGGAGGTACCCAATTATCACCAAAGTGGGAAGAGCCGTCAGAAAAACCGACATAAGGAGAACCCCATACATTCAAATAAGAATCAATTGCCGCAAAACGTGCGGCGTTGTCGGGAAGGTTAGGTAAGATTTGATACATTGCATCTGTGATAGAACGCAGCTCTGTCAGCCAATTGTCGATGTTTAACGCAGTATATCCAGCTGTAACAATTACCCTTTCTGAATTGCCCTCTACCATCTCGTTGCCCATTCTGACCGTGATAAAAGAAACCAGTATTGAAATTAACAAAACAACGACGGACATTACCACGATAGCACCCAAAGTAAATTTAGACTGTAACCTTCTTGTCTTAGCCATTCTATTCCTCCTAGGTTTGTTTTGGGGAAACAAAAAACGACTGGTTTGAACTAAAACAGAAGACGCCAGTCGCCTTAGTTATGCTTTTCAAAGTGTTAATACACCCGCATATATATATATATATATATATATATCACCCCTTATTTAGACATAGTATACCACAAAATTCAATTAAATTCAAGTATTTTTGCAATAAAAATATTATAACGCACAAAACCCCTCTCGCCTTGTGGTTTGCGACAGGGGTTTTGCTTAATTTAGTTAAAAGTTATCTAATTTCAACACGTTGGTTGTCGAAACGGGCAAAAAAGCTAATGGCGTATAAGCCAGATAAGCCAACCAAAGCATAGATGATACGGGACACCCAGCTAGACATACCACCGAAAATTGCAGCAATTAAGTCAAATTGGAAAAAGCCCACAAGTCCCCAGTTAATTGCACCGATGATGATAAACGACAATGCAGTGTATGTTAAAAATCTATTTTCCATGTTTTCCCCTCCTTATGATAGATTTTTTCTCTATCTTATTGTGCCTTCAAGAGGGGATTTAATTTAAGTAATTTTTAGCATTTTAAGTAGTGGTGTGTAGCGGGCTTTTTCCGCTTCTGTCATGCCAGACATGGCGGCTTCCAAGATAAATTCGGTTTCTTGTGGCGTAAAAACCTTGTCCTTTGGTAAACGGGATTTGAATTCTAATAAAACAGGCATAACTTCCATTGCCGACTTGCCTTGTATTTTGCCCACAAATTCACTAAGTAATGCGGCATTTTCTGCCCCCAAAATTTCCAGTGCTTTATTGTCTAAATTGTCCATTTTCGCCCTCCAAAGCTTTTACCATTTCCTGCATTTCTAAAATCTTCAAACAATTTTCCATATGAACCTTGTTTTTTTCGCTGACGAAGGGCAAAACCGCCCCAATCATCGCTTTTCTATCTCCTAAATGCGGCCATGCGGCGATTAGAGCCGCCGCTCGCTTAGCTTGCAAATTTTCCATAAAGTCACCACCAAAAAATCCTCCTAGAAATTATATTCCCATCTTGCCAAAAACTTGCCGATATGATAGAATTATCAATTATTACTAGCTGGAGGTATGTTTTATGAATAGACAAAAACGTGTTTGTGCTGTCCATGATATTTCTTGTGTTGGGCGTTGTTCTTTGACGGTGGCTTTGCCCATTTTATCAGCGGCTGGGGTGGATTGTGGCATTTTGCCAACGGCGGTGTTGTCAACCCACAC
>Ga0123352_10021509_pt1 | contig 10279 bp, 8 predicted proteins | sample TergutLab28metaG_FD_89700 | JGI IMG/M metagenome (GOLD analysis project Ga0123352, IMG submission 89700) | Labiotermes labralis P1 segment gut microbial communities from Petit-Saut dam, French Guiana - Lab288 P1 | ecosystem: Host-associated > Arthropoda: Insects > Digestive system > Gut ...
AGAGGTGGAACTGAGACTATATGTACCTTGGAATTTGATTTTAAAAATGTTGTTATAAAAATCATGTCGTGAGTTAAATGTAACATGACATTGTTTGCAGCTGCATTTTAATACGTGTAAATACAACGAATTTTCCAAAGTGTGGTTTTTGTAAGAAGAGGCAGTGTGCTGTTCGTGAGAGGGATTTTTTTAAATATCATTTGGAGGAATTTTAAGCCTGGATGGTTTCATCACACGGATAGCTTACCCGCTAACTTACCTGCAGGACTGTAGAGTGAAGGGAATGTTGACGTCGCCGATGGAGAACCTCTGTCCATCGATGGTGCAGACACTGATACCCCAGTAATCGGGGTTCATGCGCGCGAGCTGGGGGATGTAGGACGCCACCTGGAACAGCAAAAGCCCGAAAAAGGGAATGCTGTGATTTCATTGAGACTTTTCTGTCTGTCGTAATTTTGTTTTTCAGTTCGATGTGTAAGGTGGGAGGTGGGGAAGTGTAACCAACAACATAATTTTTAATTTTCGCTGGGGAGAGCGCTGTGGCGACAGACATGGCAACTACTGTCGGACGCAGTAAATCACACAACCCCCGGGCTGAATTATTTGAATCCCTGTCTGCGACTTCACTCCGTTGAGTACGCGAAAGCATTTCCGTGGGCTTACCAAGTCTCCAAGTCTCTCCCCGCCCTCAAGCACTTACACTTCCCCCTCCAACGTATTTTCCTATATCCACCTCCAATCAGCTGGCCATTCTGTACACAGAAATGTTGGTAGTGGTAACCATTGATTGTGACTAGCGCTTGAGGCTGGTTGATACGGGTCACAGGGGGCTGGAGGGGAATTCAGCAATACAGAGGGCAAACTTCAGTTTCTGCCATCAGCACCATCCATCTTCACGTGGGTTTAGTGCCATCAGTGAATAATAATAACAATAATAATAATAATAATAAACTGTTATATATTATTATACATTTTTCTCCCTTTAACTCTGCTTGTTAAATGATTTCTATCATTTTATCTTCTATTGCGTAGTGTTACTTTTGTTACTGATTTTATGTACTTTTGAATCGTATCGGTGCTGAATTTGTAGTCTGCCATTTGGCTGTTAAGTGAATACGTAAATCAACAAGTTGAGATATGAGCTCTCAAGGGATATATGGCATGTCTCATCTAGTTCGCGGCAAGCCTGAAACCACGCAAACAAGAACTGAATTAAATTGAATTACTAATGGGGACCACCTTAAGTCAAACACACATGTGACATACTTTCTCGAGGTATCTCTTTCTTATCGACTGGTACATGTATATGTATATCCACTGGTACATGTACATGTATATCGACTATTATTATCGATTTCCTCAGTCATAGTGTGCCTTAAAATGAGCCACATCCGCTTTTTTCTTCACCCCCGATTAACCATTTGTTATATATTTTTCGATGCTGTATAACTTCATTGATTTATACAGGGTGTGAAAAAAAGAGAATAAGCTGTTTGCAGACTGAAACACGTGTAAAAAGGGCCGCGGACTGTATATTTCGTCGGTGAATCGCGTAAAATGTTCGACTCCCTGCCAACAGGCCCCATACCTAATGTCAGGAGATCCTTACCTTTCCCTCTGTATTGGGTTTACACTTCCAGTAGAATTCCTCGATGTGCTTCGTAAAGCCCGGAAAGTCCGGAATGATGAACTGATGCCTGAACGCTCGCGAAATGAGGACGACATTCGCCGATACCACGCTGCAAAGAGACGTTCATCCCATCACTTTACTTCCACTTGCTTCTTATACAGAAAGTTAAATAGTTATACTGTCCGATTATTCTATCGTGGCCTCTTGAGTTGCGCATGACGGGAGGGAGGGTGGGAACTACGTCAAGTCTGTCTGAGGTGATAGATTACGAACTGCATAGTTGGGTAAAAGAGGGACTCTGGTACAAAATGTGTGTTTTGAAGAGAAGGGAATTGGAACTGGCAACGTGTAAAAATGTAAGCTCTTTTCTCACTTGTTTCCTGTTGCAGTAAATGTACAGTCTGTTTGTTTTTGGCCTCTCGAGTTGCGCGTAGAGCAAAATAGGGTGGGAACTCTATCACGTCTGTCCGAAAAAAGTCGCCGAGAATATGAACAAAAAAATGAAAGGACATTTTGAAAGGAAATAAACCGACTCACACACAAAAAAAAATGTGTACCACAGGCCTGTGCATGTGGACTATATTATGACCAGGTGCTGAAGTCGGTACAGCGTAGTTCGTTTGAATCTACGACAGCCTTTACTGTCCTGTTGTTTACTTATTCAATTATAACCTGAGAGTATAAGAAATACAGGTTGTCCCTTTTATCCTGTCCCTGAGGGCTGCAACTTTGTTGCATGGAAAACTTACATCTACCGGAACATCCTCTGACGTCTCAGGGCCACAATAAAAGGGACACAATTTTTTATAATCTAAAGGGCCAGTCTGTGCAGTAAATTGAAGATTCCAATCGTACGAGATGTTACGTAGTGTTACTGGTGACTTTACCAGTCAACACGGTGTAAATTGAATCTTCAAAAACACCGCTGTGGGAACCTCAGGTTTAGCATTTGCAGTAAATATTTTTTTTTCGGGATGGTAAAGGTGAAGTGAAGTGTTCGTTGTAATTTTACACATTATTAACCGACTGGCTGAGTGTATAGAAACTTAGTTTACTGACTAACCAGCAGCTTATATGAGAAAACTAACGAAATTCCTGACATAGTAATTGCCTAACTGATAGCGACCACCCGTCTGGTTACCTAAGTGACGCAGAGACTGTGGGCACAACTGAATACCTACTGGTGCCAAATTTCCCTTGAAAAAATCTCCCGATTTCCAAATATAGCAATCATGTCTTTACAATAACAGCATTTTGAATTGTAACCGATAACATTTTTTATACCTATCTTCAGGTTTTACACGGTGGCAAACAATAATTGCACCATTTTACTATATTTGTCCAACAAATGCACAATATATGTTAACGATTATCTGTTTCTTATAGCACGCCTGCATGTTTCGACGTTTTATACATCATCTTCAGGGAGTTTATTATTATGTGTGCTAAAGTTAACAAAATTAATAAAATGGAAACTTTTACACAAGTGGTTGTTACGAAGAGTTAATGGATTAAATAATGGAGTAGCTGATTAAATAGATTTAACCTATTAATTCTTTGTAACAACCACTTGTATAAACGTTTCCATTTTATTAATTTTGTAACTTTACCATACCTAAAAAGAAACTCCCTGAGTATGATGAATAAATATCGAATCAAGTAGGAGTATCTCAAGAAACAGATGATTCTTAACATATATTGTGCATCTGTTGGACAGGTATAGTAAAATTGTGCAAAATGCACGGCGCATACATCAAGTTAATAATGACACCAGTTTTTTTATGTGTATTGGACCGTGCATCATCTTGATAACTGAAGAATAAAATCCAACTAGATGCCACTTGTTACTTTATTATGCTTTTGTTAGGCTCAGCATGTTTCGGTCCGGACACTCATCCATTCTGCCTGCACTTAACTTCCAACCAGAAGCAACTCGAGAACCAGACGGCCTAAGTGGTAACCAACGCTATCGTCGTGAGCTCCTGATGATGGGCATAATAGTGCCCGAAACATGCTGAGCCTAACAAAAGCATAATAAAGTAATAAGTGGCATCTAGTTGGATTTTATTCTTCAGTTAATGGCACCAGTTATTTGTGTAGGGTCTCCATTTAAAATATCCTACTGTTGAACCAAGTAATTAACCAACCAGAAGTAAGTAACCACAGTAATGCAACGTTATTCAAGAAACTGAACTAAACACAAACCCAGAAACCCTTCTTGTCTAACCTCTTGAAGGTCTCCCTGTCTAGTTTCTGTGTCTCTGGTGAACCTCCCTCGTGGCCACTCCTCTTGTGCACAGTTCGCAGATTTTCCATCATCTCCACCAAACGTGGATCAGTCCTTCTGAGTCCCGTACTGCGTAGAGCCTACGCACAACAAATATTAAAACTTGCTTTCACGGTTTTTGTAAAGAAAAAAGTGAAATTACAAAGTTACTCACCCAGACCTGTGATTAAGTCACTGAAACTTATATCCCAGCAGTACGGGTTTAAACAAAGAGGCCATGTACATATAACCTAATAATCAGGCATGTTTGCGTAACCACTGTTGCTGTGAAAAAAGCAATAAGTAATACATATTCTGAGTGTGTGGTTTTAGCCTTACCTATTAGTTATCCAGCATGCAGAGCGCAAGCGCCTCCCCCCCCCCTTTTTTTTTGTCAACTGTGACGCGTCTGGCTCTACCATATTTTTCCACATTATCTCATAAACGGCACGATTTTCGGGGGAAAAAGTATTGAAGATAAATTGCGTGTCTTGATTTTCCCTATAACTTATTTTCTGAAACATTACTCACTTTAAGAAGAATTGAACGATATATTGCCAGAAACGTACATAGGTCTTCATATGAAGTACCTTTTATTCTTGTCAGAATTTAATGCAACTTGAATATTATCAATAGAGTTCTAAAAATACCCAAATATCAAATTTAATGAAAATCCGTTCCGTGGAAGCCGAGTTGTCTCATGCGGAAGGACAGACAGACAGGCTTGAAGCTAACAGTTTTTTTTTGTAATTTTACGACCGCGCCAAACAAATTCTCAAAAGTAGGAAAGAAGGAAAACTTTAGGCACGTTCGGAGCACTGGTAAAAGTATTCTATCTATGACTTCACTCACAAACCAAGCGTTAATGTTATATAACGGGCACTAGTGAAAGTAACCCGGGTGTGAATTCACTCACAAACTAAGCGTTATTGACATTTGTCATACACATCACACCAAGCGTTAATGCTGTCAGACACGAGCGAAAGTATCTCGACTGTCATTTCACTCACAAACTAAACATTTTATGTGTTGCAAAAAAAAAAAAACGAATTTGCTGCTGCAATAGTTAGATTAAGATTTATACTTCATTTGTTCTGAGACAAAAAAAAGTAGCAAGCGCGCTCGAACTGTTAAATTTGTACCTTGTTTTTGAAGGTGTAATGACCACAAAACCTAACCTACATCAAATTTTTATCACAGTGTTTCAGATTTATCTCATTAAAGTCATGGCAACCTATTTTCGAATATAGTGTACAAAATTTGATGTTTGTGTGACTGTGCATCCTTGATACAATAATATTAACATCCAACTATATGCAACAATTATAATTTTATTAATGATTGCAATCAGCTCAACATGTTTCGGGCGAAAATTTCGCCCATTCTCAGGAGCAATAGGCTGTGTTTACAGCTTGTGGTATAAAGCACTGACTGGTGACTAGGATGAGGTGGAACTGGCTATAACCATTTCCACCGACGATGCTGCCTGCTGGTGACCAGGATGAGGTGGAACTGGTTTTAACCAGTTGAACTGGTTATAACCAGTTCCACCTCATCCTGGTCACCAGCAGGCAGCATCGTCGGTGCTTTATACCACAAGGTGTAAACACAGCCTAGTGCTCCTGAGGATGGGCGAAATTTTCGCCCGAAACATGTTGAGCTGATTGAAATTATTAATTAAATTATCATTGTTGCATCTAGTTGGATGTTTATTTTAGTGTACAAACTTCAAATAGCTTTGGCTATCTTGCAAAGAAAGGTTCTATGCATGTGATCTGTAACGTCCATCTGTACTGGCTGTCGACAATGTAGTGATCTAGGAGATGTTGAACGGATTTTAGAAGCTTGGTGTTGGAAGGTTGCACTAACACCTGTGTGAAATTTTTCAGTTTCGGCAGAAATAATAGACACTTTACATGAAGGCTGATATCCTTTTTCTCCTTGCGTTTTGTGTGTAACTTGCGCATTGCATAGCAGCTAAATATGTTTCCAACGAAGGTGTAGAGGAAAGCCTCACGCACCCATTTTGTAGCTATAAAGTTTTGGCGTATGTACTGTAGTTTTTGATATGAACAAACTTTAGAGCTACGTGTCAGAACTGTTACCGTGCCTGCAGCTTTCCTAGTTTTTGGAAGTGAATGTGTCAGTACAATCCAAATTCCTTGACAATTACTCACAGACAGGAACATGCCAATTGGCAGTAGGTCAGTTTCTTGGTTCCTAAACATGTCAAACAGGACGTCTTCCGTGCTGACCGGTTCCTCAGGCACGTCCTTTTCGCGGGCGCTGAAAAAGAAAGTATGTACATATCTTGGCTACATTGTATCACAAGAAATATGTCCTAAACCACAGACGGTTACCGAAAAAATAAAGACGTCTCGTACTCTGTCCAGTCTAGCATGGCTACGTGTGGACAAACTGTGGACACTCAGACGTCAGAAATGGCCATGTAAGAACCAAACAGCAACTGCAGCTCCGTGTTACTGCTATCCATATTTAGCCAAGACTGAATGAAAGAATATGAGTTATTGAATTATAGTACGCGTTGGTGATGTGTAATTATGGAAATGTCCTTGCTGGAGACGCTACTAAATATATTTTATTGGATCTAATAACTGTTAACAGGATTTATTGATGTGTCAAGTGATGCCAACATCAGTGGTATAAATACCCCTTTGACCTCAAATGACATGTTGTGTGTTGACCCTTTTGTACTATATTCTAATGAGTGGATATAAATGGAAGTCTGAGAACTGCATTGTAATCAATACTTGAGTGGTTTTCCAACATCTTCCATCTCGCTTCCTACTGGTAGGTTGTAAAAAAAATGTAAAACAGTATAACCAGTTCTTACATCTCTGGAACACAATTTACTGTTTGGCTTATTATTGTCACGTCTGCAAAAGAATGTAATTAATCAGCTTAAAATCGGTTGTTTGAGCAGAGTTAAAACATGGAATTATGTTTACATTTGTTTTTATTTTAATAGAGTTGAAATTCTTAACTTTCCACACCCCAAGTCCCACGCAGTTGACCATAATCACCCTGCAGTGGGACGCGTGCCACCCATTGAGAAACACTGGTCTATACTACAACCGCGGAAATAAGCTCAGTGGATCTGCCCTCCGTACATCCCACCCAAGCTGTTAAATTCTCCCTCCATTGCACTACACTGCATTCCCCTCCAGTCATCTAGTCATTCTGTTCGCACGAATGTTGGTACTGCCAAACTTCGATAGTCACCAGGACTTTGGGGTTAGTTTGAGGGAACTGCAGCGTTAAAGGGTGAGGGGAAAGCCTCGAGCGCCCTCGTTCCCACCGTCCATGCGACTTATTTCCTTGGCTTCAGCACAGATGCTCTATTCAGGATATGACGTCATGTTCTCGAAATATCACTTACACATGGGCGTAACTTGCGTCATGGACGAAGGAAAGTCCTCTGGCGGCATAAAGGAATAAGAATTAGTTGGTCATTAGTAAAATTGTAGTTTGTGGCTACGTCTTTAACCATTAAATGCATTCTGCTAGGCTACTGAGCTTTCGAAAGCTGGAATTATTCAAAATTGCCACCATTATCCTCACTAGTACTCACCTCCGGCCGCCTTCACTCCCGTCACCGAACTCGTCGTATGGTGAGAACATTCGTGCAATAGCTGGATGGTGAGGGTTGGGTTTCCCCTGCAATGTGACGAGACGAGTTGTCGGTAAAACGTGCACAGCATGCCTGAGAACGTTAAGAGTTTCGAATTCATGATGGCATGGACCTAAACACAGCGGGCTTTTGTAAACAAGGTGATGAACAATTGGTTTGTTCCGATGCTCAATGAAGTGGGAGTTACATTTGTTTATTACGAATGCCTCAGCCACCGCATTCTTAGTGACGGTGTTTGACATATGGATATACGCCTCATCGTGAAGTTTTACGAAGATACCCCTTACCTGGTACCGTCATACTTGGTGTGTTTTTCGAGAAGAGGGGGCCCACGCATCCTCCTATTCAATGGGTACCGAATTTTTTTCTCCGGGGGTAAAGCGGTCGGGACGTGAAGCTGACCACTCGCCTCCACCTGGTGCCGAGGTGAAGACTGAGTGGGGCTGTACTTGTGCTCCCTTTTTATGCCTTCATGGTGTGCTTATATGGACTTTTGCCCTAGAAACAGGGTTGGGAGGTCGTTAGGCTGGATTAATCTGGCGCAGGATATGGTTCAGTGGCTGTCTTGTGAATACGTTGATGAACCTTCGTGTTCCATAAAATACAGGGAATTGCTTCACTAGCTGAGAGACTATCAGCTTCTCGAGAAGAACTGTGCGCCGCTGTTAGATACGATCAGTAGAAATACGTTTTGCAGCTGCCTCAATGCGAGCAACAGCCGGGATAGCTCACTATAGTGACTACACTACGGGCTGCACAATTGGAGAGCCGTATTTCAATTCCCGGGTGGGGCAGAGGTTTTTCTGTTCTCCACACCTTCTTGGGTCCCACCGAGTCTTCCAGCAAATCTGTGCAGTGGGCTTTTCCGTTGCAGTAAATTGGCCGGTTCTTACCACTTCCCTGTATCTAACACCAGGGTTAAGAAGGCGTGGATCTGTACTTCCACTCTTCCTTACGTCTTCATGGCGCGGTGCTTGAGCACAAACAACTGTTACCCTTACATGACTGATCACAGTACGTCCTGTGCCGTACGCTCACTTTATGTCAGCAAGACAGGCAATGCACGTATTACGTAACAAACAGGCGTTTGCGTAACCATTGTTGCAGTGGAAAAGCAATAACTATTACATATTCCGAGTGTGTGTTTTATAGCCATAGTTTTCCAGCAAGCAATGCGCATGCGCCATATTTCCATCTATGACCTTTCCGGTTGTACAATATTTCTCCACATTATCTCAAAACGGCACTATTTTCGGATAAAAAATTACTGAACATGAAATGCGTGTTTTGAGTTTCCGTGCAACTTTGTGTGAAACATTTCTCGTTCTAAGAAGGATTAAGCGACAAACGATTTAAAAAAATGTACATGCGTCATCATGTAGAGTACTTCTATGCTGTTACATTTTAAAGAAAATAAAATTTTCTCGACAGATTTTCCAAAATTTTCAAATAGTAAATTTCATGAAAATCCGTCTAGCGGGAACCGAGTTGTTCCATGCGGACTGACAGACGAACAGACAGACAGCAGACAGACGTAACGAAGCTGATAGTCACTTTTCGCATTTTTGCCAACGCGCCTAAAAATTGTTCCCAAGAACGTGGCGTCTACCTGTGGTCTGCTGATGGGTTTATAGGCGTCGAATAGTATGATCATTACCAAATCGCAAAGTGTCTGTGAGGTAGCGGTCTTTGGTAAATTTGAGGAGCTACTGCGGAATTTGATTGATGAGACTGAGAAACACCACGATAAAGGTAATTTACTGTAGTAGGTCAATGGCCCGAGAATTGAACCCTGGACGTCTGCAATAAAAGCAGGTAGTGAATGTACGCAGGCACATAAGATCATAGAAGGAGCGAACTGACGAACACCTGTCTCACACCTATATATATCCTTATTTAAACCATACAGTTGTTGTTGTTTTTTTTTCAGGAGATTCAACGAATAACTCCAAACAAGAAGTTTACGTAGGCCAGTCGATTAGCGTTTATTCGATAACATCTGTGAAATTAATTTCTTCTAATGAACGTGCGAAGGCTAACAGATGTGACGATAAACATGCAGTACACACTTAAAAACTAGTCGTTTTTGCCCCGGTTGTAGGTATGTGTGTAAATTAGTTTACATGTAAGCGAAGTACACGAAGTGATACTGACTGTAATCACAGTATCACCGTATCACCGCGTCCCCTTCCCCGAAGTCGCTATATTGAGCAAGTGGCGCAGAGTCTGGTGGTTCCGGTATATATGAAGCATAAATATGGGTTTCGCGAAACTTAGTGAAAGTCCTGCTTTAAGTATTAACCCACATTACAAAGGCAAGAACGTAGGCAGTTACGTCCGCAGTAACATTGCTACTGGGGTGTACGATGTCGAAACCAGAGACTATAGACTGCTGTGAATCTTTAATGCTGGGAAAGTTCCAAATCTTACGTAATTAATATACGGGGCAAATGTTAGAGTTGGGATTTCAAATTGATATTGCTACTACTACTACCACTACCACTACTACTTTACTACTACGTCTTAGTAGTAGTAGTAGTAGTAGTAGTGGTGGTGGTGGTGGTAGTAGTAGTAGTAGTAGTAATGGTGGTAGTGTGTAGTGCTGGTGGTAGTAGTGGTACTATTAATAGTGGTGGTAGTAGTAGTAGTGGTGGTGGTGGTGATGGTGGTAGTAGTAGTAGTGGTGGTGGTGGTGGTGGTGGTAGTAGTAGTAGTGGTGGTGGTAGTAGTA
>Ga0123352_10021515_pt1 | contig 10277 bp, 8 predicted proteins | sample TergutLab28metaG_FD_89700 | JGI IMG/M metagenome (GOLD analysis project Ga0123352, IMG submission 89700) | Labiotermes labralis P1 segment gut microbial communities from Petit-Saut dam, French Guiana - Lab288 P1 | ecosystem: Host-associated > Arthropoda: Insects > Digestive system > Gut ...
CAACGTTTAGAAGCAGCACAGATGAAATTTTTGAGACACTTACTTGGAATAACAAAACTAGATAAAGAAAAGAATCAATGTATTAGGCAAAAAACGGGAGTACAGAACATAGTAAAGGAAATACAACAGTACCAGAAAAAGTGGCTACAACACGTACAGAGGATGGACATAAACAGACTACCAAAACAAGCACTACAATATAAACCAAAAGGACGAAGGAACATAGGACGACTGAGGAAGAGATGGAGGGACCAACTTCATCTTGAGGATCAACAGGAAACACACCTAACCCTTCACGAACATCATGATGATGATGAACAAATGACAACACTGCAGTTTTTTGTAGTTCATGCAAGTGGAATGATAAGGAAGGAGATACTAATGGGTAATCAATAGGGAACGAAAGAAGGAGAAGGCACCACACATTTCCCAAATCTTCATTTGTGCATCCTGAAATTTAAGTTTACCTTTGTAGAAGAAAAAAATTACAAAATAATTTGTGTGCATAAGCTAAGGCTACAAAACATGAGGTAATAACTTAAAAAAGAATTTCTGATAAAAAACTTCCCCTTAGCATCCTCCACAAAAATAACAATAGCCACAACCATCCACAAAAATAACAACAGCCACAACCACAAAAAACACAACAACCACATCAACAACAGTAGCCAAAGTACCCTCAGCTAAGACACGTTTGGTTCTCATGGCACGGACTAGGACAGCTGTATTATGTATGTGCAGAGTTGCTGACATACAGGTATTTCAGGGGAACCTTGTGATTCTGTCACTTCCTAGAATGTGATACCACGTAGTCCGGTAGAAAGTACCGATGTTTCGAAGAGGCCCGCTCACTCTATCGTGTACCCAGATGATGGAAGATGCAGGTTCCTCTGAAACGTCGATACACATCGAACAAACACCAGACAACACGGCGCCACATTCCTGATGACAGTTATTTCCAGCTCCTAACCAGTTTTTCCAATTGTTAATCCTTCTTCACACATAACAGGAAATAATTTGGTTTTATAACGCGAAGCTGAAGGAAAAGACCGTGTGACAAGTACATTACAAACAATGAATTTGAACTCACTGTACCTATTCATTCCACAAATTCTTAAATACAATATGCGATACACACCAACATCAACTCCAACCATGTACATTATCAAATGTCGTTTCTTTACAAACCAGAATTAAAAACGTGATACCTTGTTTCCGAATTATAAAAATTTTACACTCAAACTTCAAACGAAGATCCTTTTGTTTTCATTCCTCTTGTACCTATGTTGTTGTTCTGTTGGATACACTGAAATGATCTTGTAATCCGTGAATGATCTAATCGTGCAATACTATATTAAATTTGCTAAATGTATGCAGATCGTTGCAATTACAGACGCCCAAATGTGTACATTTGAAATAGACGTTTCAGTTGAGAAATATATAGTAACAGAAATCGTAACATAATGACAATGTTCTATGTCGTAATTTTACACAAGAAAAAAATCTAAAAAATATGCGCTACTCTGATCACGCATTATTTTGAGATATGAAATAGTGATGTGCCCCAAGTTAAGTTGCGTTCATAAATCAAACAGGAACGTAAGAGTCATGACTGTCATTTCATGCTTTCGTTTATGGTACAAAGTCAAGTCCATTTCGGAGTGTTTTGGTAATCCTGTTACTGCGGTTCGAGGTTTCTTGACAGGGCTGGCTAGTCAACTATTGGTTAATGGAGTTTCGTATTTATTAAACTGGTAATACCCAGCAAAAGAAACGGCTTATACTGTTGTAGCTAATTTTGTAAAACACAGTTAATACAAATTATGGTAGATATCAAACATCTGATAACTGAAACGAATTACTTTTCTGAGCAACTGGTGTAGAGGCTACCAGTGTCCATTTCCTAACTTTGTGTAGACCCCAAACACTATCGATTCGGAAGCGCGCGTTGGTTGCGGTCATAGGATTTGTCTTCCTTGTGTCGGTAGCGTGTGTGGGAATCGAAGCATTTGAGGTGCCGTATTGTGCATACATACAGAAGATCTTAGAGGTAAACGAAATCTTGTCGAAGGTGGTAATAGGTTCTTTGACATGAGGTACTGTACAGCAACGATGTAATAAAGAGGGAGAATGTTGAAAAGTAAATACTTCGTTAGTCGCCATTTTAATAGCGGCAGTTGTAGTACGCATCGGATTGTCAATGGCTGATGCTTAAAATATAAGTTTGGCGTGTTAGCGTCTTGGTACACGAAATTTGCGCTTGTTGCAGAGGAAGACGGTTTTATGTGGAACATCCAGATAATTGGCGGGTGGGAGACTTGTGGACTGCGAGGCCTGCGTTTGGGAAGGTTGCGTCCGACGTTTCGAATGAACGTTTTCAAATGTTTGCCATTCTGTTATGCCTTTGGGTAACATATCTTGCAGACATTTCATCTGGGAAGATTTTGTGTTCATCCGTGGCATGATGAAACGTATTAAAATGCGTAGAAGTTTAGGTTGGAGAGGCACGATTCGGAATTTACGGTATGAGGTAGACCTCTCGTCGCGCGAAACCGATAATCAATGATTTCTTCTAGAAAGTGTCTGTTGTCTAAGCACTATAATTGAAGTGGTTTTTAGAACGTTCATCATGTAATTATTTTCTTCGATATTGAAGTTTTCTTTACGAGATGCTGGAGAAGCCTTGACGCCTGGAGCTCTATTATGTTTTGCAATTTTTACCTGTTTATGTGAGATTTTTGTACATTTCATTGAATGCCTATTAGGCCAAAATATTTTAGTTTTTTCAGTAAGAGTAAGGTTTCCCTGTGACAGGTGTAATGTGATAAAGGTACTCAGAACACTGTGGTCATTTGTTTGTATGGGTGTTGGCAATATGCTAATAGGTGATTTGTTTGACTAGATGATGATAGGTGTGACATGATATGCATTGTGTGTTGCAATGCCACAGCCATCATTTGTAACTCACAGAAAGGTCTCAAATTCTTTTTATTATGGTTTTCTGCAGGGTGTCATTCAACAGATCGTTATTGATATGGACCTTTGTTGTAATTGCCACACATTCTGTTAACTGGCTACATTTTCTCATGGGTATAATCAGTTGGGTGTATAGTGATTGTTGAGGATAGGCCATGGGGGTCTTGTGGCTGATGCTGGTTCTTGAAGGTAATATTATTCAGCAAGAAATGAAGGTGGTGGTTAATAACAATATCCATGCTTCTGTGTGAAATACTGAGATGTCTTGGTAAGATTGTCTTGTTAGTAAAACATTTAGGTGAAATAAACTGAAATACATTGTATTTTTCATAGAAATTGTATGTATACAATTTGTATGTTCATTATTATGCCTACAGTTTAGTAATTCTGGTGTAGCACCAGTTTTTCGATTTTATTTTTTTATATCAGTGACTTATGGTCCTTAACCCTTTTAAGATGAAGAACAGACTGCTTTATTTAAAGACCCAGTTCATACTGCCCAGTAAATACTTTTTATCTCGGTTATAAAAAGTACCAGTTTATGATGTAAGTGGCACACGTTGATGTTTGTTCTCAGATGAATACAAAACACACTAACACAGTGTGGGCAGAGCATACAGTTGTTGAACGTTAAACCTGTTGGTGCTTCACATAACCGGTAGGCTCTGAACGGTTAATTATGATCAAGTAAGTAAGGTACAGATCTGTTTGAAGCCAAGATGATGTGGCATCCCTGATTAAATCTTCAAACGAGTAGTGTATAATAGTGTCACACTTTCTTTATGTACTGTTCCTGAACTGTTGGCAGCTTATTCACTAACACCTTGAAGGATCCTTGTGTAATGGAAACCATATTTATGAGTGAAATGCCAATACAATAATGTGTACACGAATGTGCCCAGCTATTCGCATCTTGGCAGAGGGAATCATTTTTTGAAATGCAGTGTGAATAGCAATGGTCACAGTAACTGTATGATGGTTACAGAAGTTGTGGCTTCCAAAATGCATAAACCCAAAGCCTAACTTTATTTTATACAAAAATATCCAACTTCAACCTTGTTTATACACAGACTGGAAGTGTAATAATCAGGTATGTAGTGGATAATTTTTTTGTCTGTGTTGGTAACTCTGACCTTTATCTAATATGGTGTATGTTGTATAACATGTAAAGGATGTAGAAACACTTATAGTATGATTACATTTGTATATTTGGTTATACATTAATTTGTTAGAGAAGTTATGGTCTATTGAACAATACTGAATAAAAGAAATGTAACTGGTTCGGTATTGAACCAAAAATAAACTTTGATGCTTCTATGCTTTAATGTGGAAATGGTTGACACTATTATACTTGAATGTGGAGGTGGCTGAATTGTTGTTTCGATATTGTGTAGTTTTCTTCATGTTGATAGGGTTGTGGTTTGTCTGTTGGTGTACAGATACAGGTTTTACATGTTGTTTATTCATTAATTTTATTAGGAAGTGAATGTTTGGCTTTAAAGCCGAAGTTTTAATTTAATGTTAAATTTTGTGGAAGGAAAAAGAATCTTTGCATTTTTCTTTCAGATTGAAATATGAGTTCAGGTTATCAGTTAAGGGGGACCCGTGTATATGTGGGTGGTCTGAGTGATGTAATTAAGAAGGAGGATTTGGAGTCCGAGTTTGAGAAGTATGGGAAGTTGAACAGTGTGTGGGTTGCATTTAATCCTCCTGGCTTTGCCTTCATCGAGTTTGCCAACGAAGATGAAGCAGAAACAGCTTGTGATAACTTGAATGGCTCAGATTTGTTGGGGTCTAAATTGAGGGTGGAGATTTCTCGGGGTCGACGTGGTGGCGGTAGAAGCTTTCGGGGCAGCCGTGGTGGTGGAAGGGGTTTCTTTCCAAGAGGAGGTAGTAGGGGTGGTTATAGTAGTGACAGGGGAGGTTACCGTGGGAACCGTGGTAGAGGGGGTCCCCGGGGTAGTAGGGGGCGCTACGGAGACGACTACAGCTCCGGGCGCGGAGGTTATGGAGGCGGCCGAGACTACGATCGGAATGGTGGCCGAGGAGACAGCTATGGAAGCGATTACTACAGTGGTGGCAGAGATTCTGGGTCTTCAAGGTATCGCAGTCGATCACCAGTGGGGCGTGGCAGGTATTTATCAAGTTAAACTCTACGTACACTACGTACATGAATCTTCGCAAGAAAAAAGAACACCGTTTGTCATGAGACAATTTGCAGTCCATATTAAACATGACAGTGCATACATGATGGGTGGAAAGCACCCACAGCATCGAGTACAAGTAACATGTCTTGCAGTAATGAATTTTCCTCGGTCACCTGGGATAATCATCATTGAAGGCATGTAGGTCTTCCTTCGGACTAGGCAGACGTCTCATGGCATTTTTTCTTGTGGACTCTAGTAATTGTACGAACCCTAGTGTATTCTGTATGTGTTCAATGGAAGGGTGCCTCGCATAATTTTCTACCGATATTTGACACGATTAAGTGGCACGCTGAAAAATCGCAAGTTTATCAGCAATCTCCAAATTGTGCTTCGATACATATGTATATATGTGTGTGTGTGTGTGTATGTTACTGTGCCTCAGTATGTAGATGCCACTTTCGTCCCTTTCTACGAATACTGCTACAACTATTTGCAGCTCCAGAGACTATGGAAGTTCTGAGGGTTCGTTTGGCTACGGTGCAAGGCGATCAGGTGATACGTACTAACAGGGCGTGATGCGACGAAAAGGATTCAGGTACTACGAACCTTTTAATATATATCTGCAGTGACATTCACGACATACTTCCAACCTCTCATTTCTGGAAAGGCAAATAATACTTCGACTCGTTTCCCATGTACTCACTTTTCTCAGGGCCCCTCTTTTCATAATATTGGTTACTGGAGGGGAATGGACAGCCAGAAGATAAATGTAATCAATTATAAAATAGACATCATAGCATGACTTGCTCCATGTAATTGCTACGTTTTGCTAAAACTACTACTTTACTACTACAACAACCCTGGAATTGCTGCATGGTGGAAATATTTTTACCTTTCTGCATAACAGAGCCAAAAGAACTTGTCGTCACATTTTACTTACTGAAATTATAATGCATGAAAGAACAGTAAAAGAATTCTCTGATCTTGTCGTCCATATACATCTTGCGGCAATGATAGACGTATGTTTGTGTTCCAATGTTTACAGTCCCCTAACTTCACGACCACAAATTTGACCTACAAGAGAAAGAGGGGAAAATGTTTCAGCGATACGACGTTCATATGTGGTCAATTTCTACACATGAGTTGTCAAAACTTCGAGATGTAAGCTACAGCCTATAAGTCTTCGTGCTCACCTAAGTTCTAAAGGGCAAGTTCTACGAACATATAAGTTTATAATGAAAAATGTGTCGATTACTTTCCATTTGCAGTGAAAAATAGTGCTCTCCATTTGTGAATGGTCATCAAAAGGTGATGGCATACATGTTCAATGGTATTCAGTTATTTTAATTACTTTGCTTGTATTTTTCTATTTCATGTTAGAAAGAACTACATAATAACATGATCTTTCAGTGAAAAAAGTTTTGACTTGGCTCTGCACATTGTATTTAAATGTATGTAAAGCCAAAACCTTAATGTCCGTTTGTTCCACAACAGCTCCAAGAATTAGATGAACGTTTCCTTTTAGTCTTGTTTGGGAGGGGGAATGCAGCATTGAGGAATACATTAATGTAACATTTAATGCACTCTGTGAAGGCAAAGCATTGTGAAAACCCATACATTGCAACTCTCATTTTACATGTACTTGGAATAGTATGGTATCAGCTTCACTTTTATTGTGATTTCTTACAAGTGCGTGCTTTATTTGAAAACGTCTGCTGATAAAATTTGGAAAATTGGAATCAGTTCTCTAAACATTTGTCATTTTCAAGCTAATGAACTTGATTCCATGTAATCTTTTTCAGTAGTACTGGGTTCCATTGAAAATTAGGTTGCAGTTTCAGAAAGTGAATGCTGAATCGAGGACATTTTTTTTTTGTTGTAATGCTAGCCACTTCAAGGATAATTGTTTGTTGTACTGGTGAACATATTCATAATTGAAGTAAAAAATAATCAAAGTGTTTTTGAAATGGTGGGTGTGGATGAGAGAGTGAGTGAAAAGGCTTGGTTCAGGTGTTGCGATGAACCCTTCTGAAGAAATGCGCTGACATAGTAACAGTGAAACTCCAGAGTGTAGGGTGTCAGAGATAGTTTATGCTTGGGTTTTATGGTTATATATGGCTGCAAAAGCTGGAGACATAATAGCAACATTTCTGGACAAGTTTCATGTCATGTACAGCGACTTCAGAAGTGGAAACTTAACGTATTATCTGGAAGGAATGGACAGACTAGCATGGCTTATGTTTTTGAATAGTGTGGCAAGATATGTAATCTCAGCTTCATTTCTGTTTATCATATGGAGGGAAATGTGATTGGCTGCATCATGTGGCAGGATATAACAAAAATAACTACTGCACATTGGTTCAGTACAGAACAACTCAGTATTGTTGTTGTGACACTTTGTAATTCAGCAAAAGTAGCATCAGTTGCTCATGAAATCTTTCAGCTCAGATTGTTCCTTCCTCCCCCCTACACTGGTGAATGTGAAGGTAGACTTTGAATAAATCATGTTCCATATCAGTCTGTTTCTTTAATAATTCTTGCCCTTAAGACCTATTGCATCAAGAGGACTGAATATGCAGGTCATTCCAAGTAAGTGCTAGATGGTGGAAGACGTGGTGTAAGACTTTATACCTTCATAAATTCCAAGCAGAATTTGTAGACAGTGGAAAGGTACAGCAAGGGTTAAGCATAAGGTTTGGTATTGCAGTGGTGTTGCTAGATACAGAAGGTATTTGCAGGTCAAGCTCAATGGTGTCTTACAATTTGCTTTGGCATGGGACGGAAACTGGATTTTGTTTTTTATGGGACCATTTTAAATTAATATCAAATCAAGGAAATGGAAACTTATTATGTAGCTGTTGATAAACTTACTAAATGCATACATTTATTTTAAAAATATAATCTAGTTGAATCCAATGGATTAAAAGTGTAATAGTGTAGCTCTTTGTATATATTAACACACTACTCACATTTTCCATAAAATTTCATTTATTCCATAATTTTTTTTCTTTTTTTTTCAAATAGTACTTTTTTCATAAACCATGGACTAAAATTTAAATGACCACCCTGGATAGGATGAGGGGTAAAGCAAGTTGCTGATTCTTCACATTACTTATGTGCCTTGTGCACCCCATCATTCCTATTAAGGGCAAAACAGAGATGTTACTGACATCAGGCTTGCAAGATATTTCCTCAGTGCTGATGCCCTACATTGGTGATGGAAATTGTGACTGGAGGTTTATCTGTCACCCTGAGACACATCAAATGTCAGCTTTTATGCATTTTTGATGGCAGCACCTCACAAGACATATCTGTGGATATACCTGCTTTCAGCTGACCCCAGGCATCTTTGTGCTTTCAGATTTTCAGGGCCCATAGTGAACAGTTCATTTAAGGTCTGTAACAGTAATCTACACAAATGAGTTTAAAAAAATTGGGCAGCACTGATGCCAAAAACTAAGGTGACTCCAATGTATACCTGGCACATGGGTAGCAGATGTTACATGCAATCACTGCCATTGTTAAGCATTTTGGATCCCAGTAAGAAAGTCTGACGTGTCTAGGCAGGAGGTGACAGCTTGCGTTTCACTGGCATCTGTTGCAAATTGCCAGCCAGTTGTAAGGGGTCAAAAAAGAAGGAAATCACTGGGCACAAAAATGAGATGGTGGGGTGGTGGTTAGTCCTTGAACCTCCTAGCTGTAGAATCATAAGCAGTGGCAAGTCTGATTGGCAGTATCTGTAGAGTAGAAAAGTAGATCAAGTTATAAAAGAAGAAATAGTACAGATACAGGGGAGAGAGGAAACAGGCTATAAGCAAATGAAAATTAAGAATAATAGAATGAGTGGGTATACTGGAGCAGGAAGTGGCAACCTTCCCATCTCATTGTTAACAAAGCTACCTAATTACATTTTATTTTAAGATAAACATTTGTATAGATGCAACATGTGTATATGCTTGTAGTATGTTCACAAGTTTATGGTATTCATTTGAAGTAACTCAGTTTTTATTTTATTCTTGCAAGAATAGCTGATCTTCTGTCTGTGTTCTGGAATAGAGCTCGTATCAGCTGCTTAAGTTCTTCAGGTGTAAATTCATGTGCCAGTGGTCCCTTGCCATCAGCCCATCTGTCATCAATGTCTCTTAGATTAGCCCCCAGTATCAGAACCAGTTCTCTAAACTTCTGCCATCGTTTTACAAATTGGTATACTCTGCCAGGTTCCTAAGACAAACAAGTACTACATGAGTAACAATTTGTTGAGCTTAATGGAAACATGAAGTTCAGAGGTACTGACTGCACAAAAGTTGCTAATGCATGTAAGATATGAAATTGGCATTCCAACATTTTATAAATGTGTCTAATTTTTGAGACTTTGCATGCCTCACTCATTGGCCAGGGCATCAAGCTGACCATATGGATATAGGTAACTGTGCCATCAGCATTCATGGCATGGTACTTAATTAGTGCTGGTACATCTTTTACACATCTCATTTGTACATCCATACAGCAACTTGTGAGTCAGCTGAATTAGCTAGTCAGTATTTTTGGAAGCACTGCAAATGAAATCCATGTTGGAACTTCTAGAGTTGTTTTGACAGTGACCAACACTTCAAAAGCTATTCATGCTATGGTTACAAATTATTTTTTATCATTTTTATATCAAAGAAACATTGGAAATGGTGTAGAGCATGAGATAATGTACCATTTTTGTTGTAAGATTGGACAAACATATTTTAACTTGTGCTTCACATAAAGAAGAGGTTGTGTTTGATTCATACAAACATTCCTGCTTCATTAATACTGTAGACTAAACAAAATTTTATCAAAGCCTATTCATGAGATTAGATAACATAAAAAGGCAGGCTGTAGCCTACATGCATGCACACTGCAAAGAATGTGTACCACAAACAACCTAGGATGTATTTACAGTCAGGTATCAGGACATCACAGAGATCATTTGGTATTGGTTAAAGACTTTGTGGTAAGAATGGGATACTGGTAACACCAATAACGAATGGTGAGCCCCCCCCCCCCCCCCCCCCCCCATCATATTTGATGCCGGGGGGGGGCCTAGTTTAATATCACAATCCAAATAATTTACATATATAACAAACTCTTTTTTAAAATAAATAACATCTAAATATAAACATAGAC
>Ga0123352_10021522_pt1 | contig 10275 bp, 10 predicted proteins | sample TergutLab28metaG_FD_89700 | JGI IMG/M metagenome (GOLD analysis project Ga0123352, IMG submission 89700) | Labiotermes labralis P1 segment gut microbial communities from Petit-Saut dam, French Guiana - Lab288 P1 | ecosystem: Host-associated > Arthropoda: Insects > Digestive system > Gut ...
AATTTGTTGTAACCCCCCCCCCCCCTCCCTTGAACAAAGTTCCTGGGTATGCCACTGTATGGCATCACATACCAGAAGACAATAACCTTAATATTCACTGCCATGAACATTTCATGTTTCTCTAAGGCTGAGGCCACTGAAAAAGGCTGGGGCAATTTTTGTCAAAACAGAAATACTTATATCAAAGAAATGATGGCAGCAGAAACAGAAGTCACACAGACGTCACAAAATGACTGTCATTTCCTTACTGCAGAAAGTTCAGCATAACTTGACAATGACTGATACAAAAAAAATAACTAAACTATTGTATGAGCTGTAAACAGTCATAAATGTGCATACATTTCAAACCACACACAGTAACAACAAAGAATACAAGAAAAGCAAACATCACTCTACTGCCCCAAACACCAAATCGTTTAATTATGTTGTGCATGGTGTTCTTCATACAGTTACAGTGGACTATAAATTTTAAAGTTGCTACAGCAGAACCTCCACCACCATTCACCTATGCATCATTTTCCCTTGAGTATCATTCATTTGCTGTAGTGTCTACAAATCTGGAACCTTTAAAACTATCCCACAACTGTAATTTTCCCATGTTTATAGCTCCTTTCCTGTGGTCTCTTCAGAAATAATGGAGAGAAGTTTCGCTTTATATGAAGAAACTATGTAAGTCTACTATTGTAATCCAAAGTTGCAATACTGCTAATACCAAAGCAGGCCATCAGATATGATCCTCAGCCTATCTGCAACCACCTTCCACCCCCCAAAAACCTAACTTCTGTCTGACATAACATTATAGTTCTCTTTGTTTGTCTTCCAAGCTTCCTCCTTTCAACAGGTCTCCCCACCACAATTTTGCAAGTATATCATGTTTCTCCCATAAAGCTACATGTCCAGCTCATCACAGTATCCTTTAGTCCACTATCAACATGAGTATTCTACATCAATCATGAACTTCCTCATTTTGTAGTGCCCTGATGATAAGGTACCATTTTGCTGAACAAATCTCCCGTAACACCTAAACTACATAATTTCCAAAACAGCTACATTTAGTATTGATTCACTACAAACATTCTGACAAAACATGTATAAATTATGTAATGTGTACATGTGTGCATATACATGGTGATTCTTAATTACACAGAATAAATGTAAGGATCATGATCTACAAAAATCGAAACAAAAAGTCCATTTAAACAAATGGTCACAACTGTTTTGTTAGTGCTATACAGTAATACTAGTAGTTATCACAGATACTGGAGGCTGCACCATTATCAACATGACACACTGTGTAGCTTACACTTTATGGAACTTCTGCTTATTTTACCCACAATGTAAAGGAGTACAAGGACTCTTACTACACAGATCGATGGATAGGACAAAACGGACTGCCGGCCACCACAAACAAACAATTCCCCTCCTACCATCTCCCAGGGTATTTTAACAAGAGTCAGCAAATGGTTTGGTCTCTGGCATTTAATTTAAGCAGCTGTGACAAAAATACAGCATGCCCAAACTGAAAGAAAAGAGTATTTTCAGCACTTCTGTCAATGATTTATCAATATGACAACACTGTATGTGAACATGTGATAAATTTAATACATAAATGCACTTTTCAAATACAAAGGCACATTGCCTCTTACGATTTCATTGTTTCCATTTTCACTAAAAAAGCCGTTATGACCATATATATACGGGAACTTTATGATTTCAGGAGTGGAATATAATCCTTACAATTACTGTGATTGGGAATCACTGTATATATATGAAGTCTGAAATGTCAGTTTACCACAGCCTATCTACCTAGGATTCTCAGAGCATAGCAGGCATGTTTAACTTCCAGCCTGCAGGCACATGCAACAAAAAACTTACGAACATATGACTATATTCATACCAACAATAACACATTACATTAAACCACACAGCAATGCTTGGGATCATAGTTCTTCTTCGTTGCAGCACAGTGCAGTTGTTTAGTCACCAAGATTCCAAGACATCAAATCAGTTTCACCTCAAGGTCAACATCTGTTCAGACAATTTGACCATGAAGATGAGATGAATACAGTCTCAACATGTCAGTAAAAAATCAACCTACACCATGCAATAACCCAGAAGAACAAAGATCTCAACTACACTGCAGCAAAAGCCTGCTACCTACACAGCCATTTTTGTCCATTAGATCTCTAAAACTGTGCCAAATTGCCAGTAAACACATACTTCCTTCAACACACACCAACACATACCACACAGTACACTTAAATCCCAATATTCTGAAACACACAACATACCATGTGTTGAAATGTTTGCTGTAATTATCTAATATCCTGACAGCAGTACTTCCTTTCGACCTTCCACTGTCTAGTTCAGAAACCTGTACAGTGTTGTGCACAGCCTCTCTCTTACTTCACAGTAACATAAAACAAAAGTATACATATCTACTGCATGTGGCCCTCACATTAAATAGTCACTTTACTGGTGCCTGACAACTCCAGAGTCACTGTCCAAAATACTGTACGTTTCTGACCACACAAATTGCCATCCAAAGAAAATACTCCCATCACTACAACCGTACACAACAACATCAAAAATGATGAGCAATTGCAGGGTGACTATTAGGGACATGGAAGCATAAGATGCACCTTTAAGTGCAGTGTTAAACATGACTACCTTGAACCTAGTGTGTACTGCATATTGATGAGAGATGTCATGCTGCACTAGGGAGTCAAACCCAGAATGTGTCCCAAAATTTTTAATCCATGGCATTCCACAAATGCTGAAATCAGAACCCCGACAACCTAACAAATTTGAGAACACTAGAAAAATGTAATTGATCAAAATTTTAACACTCCATTATTAGAGAGAACAACTCAATAAACAGAAAATCCACTTGTATGTTTACAGGTTTTCATGGCAACTGTTGATCGGTTGTTAGCCTTCTTTGGTTTCTATGCTATGTGGCAGATGTGAGTTTTGATGTTTTAAAAGAATGTACTGTCACCATCTTTCGGTTCACATCAACGCTGAAGTAACTGGGAAGAAGCAAATGTGTCAGTTATATAGGGAAGATGGAAGAAATTTGGCCAAACACAGTTATTCCCCATAGCTCTGATCTTTCACCAAATAACTGACACACCTGCTTCTTCCCAACAACTTCAGCACCAAGGTGAAAAAGATTCAGTCATCCTGAAGATGCATGCAGTACATTCCCCCAGAACTTCACAACACACATCTACCACACAACATAGAAACCCAAAAGAAGACCAAATGCATTCATTTCTTTTTCTTGCTTATTTTTACCACTAGATGCAGTGGTAAAGCATAAAGGGTACGATGCCCAATATCTAATCCATGAAAGTCATTACAGTATCAAGAAAAGTAAATGTTCTTTTATATATGTATATTGATAAAATATTCGTTAACTAGATGTTGTAAGGATAATTCCGTGCAGCAGAGTAATTATTTTTAAATTTTAGGAAATAAACCTTCCTATATAATTACCCCATATACTAAGTACCAAGATATACAAACATTAACAGTAATGACTTGAGCACAAACTTGTAAGAAGTAAAATATTAGGAAATATATACATTGCAGAGAAATTCTGACATGCTGACTGTCATGGGATTACAATTAACTTTATATAGAATTATCTCAAAAACTGTAAAACATAAAAATGGTGTATTTGGAACAAGATGTTTCAGTTTTCTCCACAACGTTTGTTTGAAACATTTTTCATGACTTACACTTGGAATGCGCACAGAAGTGCCATAGTGATGAGTGACTTAATAAAAAATTTGAACATCAGAAATTTTTTTTAAAAACTTCCAAATACAAAATTTTATTTGAATCCATTCAGCATTTTTCAAGTTGTTACAAGAAGACTGACAGACATGGAAGAGCTAAAAGGTGCATTTCTTTCTGAAACTTCAACTGTAATAGTAATAATATTCTATTTAAGCTGCATTAGTTAGATTTTCTTGAACCAAATCATCTGGAGTGATTCTGTAAATCTAATAGCAACACATATGCAGTTTTTACATTTCATAAAATTACCTTGTTTTGCACCAAACCATTTAATGATGGCATCAAGTCCAAATTTAAGGCCTACATACAGTGGACGCAAATGTGCCTAAACAGTGACATATGCTAAGAACACTTAATCTGGAAGAACTTTAAATAATGCAATTTTGAGATTATGTTGGGATTTAACACCAAGCAGTGTGATAGAAATTTTCCAACATTTCAGAAGAACCTTCTACCTCTTTCTTCTACCCTACAAGTGCAAACAGCAGGTTACTACCAACTGTCAGTAAATTTCTGCCTGACTATGTCATATCACATCACAACTCAGAAGACAATACCTTCCTAGTTACTCCCATAAGAACCTCAAATATCGTCAGAATTTCACATGCACTTGGAATACATAATATACAATTGCTCATCATGTTTATAACAACCATAAGGAAGTTACACATACAGAAAACAAAATGCCATCACATGCAACTATAAAAACATATCTCATTTTCAGATCTGATCATAAATTTGTCACTGGTGACTACTGCAAATGATCAATATAAACATTTAAAAATCACTTACCCAACTTGCCTGTCAAAGATGCTAAAGCCTGGGTCTTCCGCAGTTGCAATGCTGGAGCTTTGTCACAAATATAAATGTTTAGTACAAGGCGACTCACACACTTAAAGGAGAAGGGAGGATGTATTAATTCTGTTCCCTAATGGACCACTGCACAGCATCTGCAAGTAGCCCACAGCTACACAACACTGCACACAGCAGCATCCTTGTAAACAAATCCATTATAAGTAGAGAAGAACATACACTTGATTGCAACAACATAATCTTATAAAAATCCAACACTCAGTTTCTTTTAATAAGAATCTTTTCAGTACACTAGATGTTGTACCAATGTATACATCGGCAAAGATTTCCACATGTAAAAGTCTCTTTGGTGTAAATAACTGACTGTAATGAGTACTGAAAACAGATGCTCAAAGCAATATTATTCCAAAGCAGTACAAATCAGACAATATGTTGTCCAAAATGTTCTTGACAGCGAGCAGAAATGTGAAATCGTAATTGAAGTTTCTAGTACCTTTTGCCTTTGCTTTACTCAACACTTCCTGTGCTACTGCCTCCATCTCCTCTGTGGTAACCTCCAAGAGGATTTCTGTCAAAATACGGCGCACTTTCAACATCTGCAAATAGCATCAAAACAAAAGTAAATTTGCATCTGCATTTCCTGCATGGATGATGGTACTCTTATGGTGGGTGATGTGCCAACAATTTTGTCAACTTCCCCATCAGCAATGTCCATCCTCAAGAAAGTCAAAACAGACCCACCAAGTCCAGGCAACTTCACTATTCTGCCAGTGCTACATAACAAGTATCATACAGTCCTTCATTACATCATATCATCATATAATAAACTACTCACCAATTTCTTTCTTCTTCAGTTAAGGTATACTCCTAAGTAAAGTACATTATCTTAAGGTTTTTCCTTTCTTATAGTCACCATGTTTCAGATTACATAAATCCATGCACCTCCAACTCTTAAAATCCCAATGCATCTTCACTGAACACGAAATAATCATGTAAAATTTAAAATAAACACACTTATATTTTTAACCTTTACGTCATGAACCACAACTTGTAAGGAATCGCTGTCAGCCTACTTTAAAACAAAAACATCACATTTACTCCAATGAAATGCAGTTTTCTTAGTGTGAAAGATAAAAAAAGCTCACATTCAATTCATGTGCAACTATTATGCCAGTGTTTTCAAATGCCTTTACTCGTGCATATGTGGATGGACAGGGGAGAGAGGGGCACGCACGTGAGCATGTGCGTCTAGTCAACCTCGCAGGGCTGTTAACCTAAGCCTTCATATTAGTTGCTGTGTTTATGATACAGGGTACAGATACTCCCCAACTTACAACCAACGCCCTTATGACCAAATGCAGTTATGACCAACATTTTCTTAAGAAAATTTCAATTCAAACTACTATAAATATATTTTTCCTGTGACATATAAAACAACTCTCCGATTAACAATTTTATACTTGTTGAAGAAACTCTGTTCTTACTATTTCGCAACAGAAAAACTACTTATCCGGATTCCCTTCAACTTACTGGAGGGTGTATATTCCACCTCATTTTGTATTTTTGACTAACAACCAATCTGACTTATGACCACATGTTCAGGACATATTCTGTTCATAAGTCATGGAATATTTGTATGCTATGTTCTTACTATACTGTGCCATCACAATAGACACAAATATGTTTCAGTATCATGATCCATGCATTAAAATGAGTTTCTATGAAGTATTATCACGACTATGAGTTGTGGCTATTAACCACTAAGAATGTGACCACTAATCGCCAAAGTAAATATATGCTACGTACTGCCAAACCTTCCCCCACTCACCATGGCATGCTCCACTACACTCATACAGTGTATAATAAAGATTATCAACTATTTTTAACATATCATTATAATGCTTGATATCAAAATTAAAATGTAAACATCAAATTTCATGTGAAATTGAATGAAACACCATTAAAACCCCCAATTTGTTGTCAGCCATATGAAGAACCTGCCCTATCAAAAGTTGGCACAAGAGGATTTTAGAATTAAGAGTGGAAGTGAAAGATGACAAATGATTGTCCAGACACAATAAAAACAGACAAAAATATGGAAAGGGCAAGAACTCTTGTGAGAACTGATCCTTGTTTAGGTATGAGAATGACAGCAGAAGTTGAACATGCATAGACAAAATTCAATTACAAAGCTAAACATGAAGAAGTGTGTGTGCACAAATAGTCCCCAGGAATATGAGTCAAGATCAGAAGTTGGCAAGAAAGCAAGTCCTTTCTGAAATTGTGGACAAAAATTAACATATAACTTTTGAAGAATGCAGTCCCCTGTAACTAAACTGGACTTTTTGGATATGACATGGAAATAAAGCATCAATCCATGTAATGGAACACTCCTGTACCTTCAAACCAAAGACAGCTTGAATGTCAAAATCAAAAATTGAAATCATGGTGCTGTCTGTCTTTGACATCACAAGATCATCCAGTTAAATATGTACCACCAAAAAAGATGCTAACAATTCTACACTGAAGTTGCAACCAAATAAAATTAAATTTAAAAAGCCACATTTGTGGAGCCTTCACTAAAGACAATGTACCACTACACAAAACGAATTTGGTTCACCAGTTCTGAGCTTAAAAACAAATGCCAGTACTTCAACTCACTCTGTACTCACCATACCTTGCCCATTTCAATTTCTTTTCCCTAAAATGGAAGAGTTCACTCAAAAGAACCAATTTTCAGTCAAATGATGACACCCATAAGGAAAATGCACTTCTTACAGCTCTCTCACAAAATGGTATCAGGAAGTGGTTCAAGGCCCAGAAGGCTTGTCTGGAGCAACGTACAGCTGCTAATATAAAGTACGTTGAGGGAGATAATATTTAAACACAATAATTTCATTAAAAAAAAATTTCTTTAAATTAATTTCATTATTTAGATGTCACTTCTAGTGTAACATAAAAAATGTAACTGCCCACTTCTGCCAACTCCTGATCTGTCAACTACACTGACATCTTGTTTTTTCTTAACCTCACCAAGACTCATGCTTTAAGAGTATGTACTAGTGCAAAAGGTAATAATATATCAAGTGCAGTTACAAGAAAACAGAGGGTCCTCAGGGTAAATTTTCAGAGTATAAACACAAGAAAAAAGATATGAGGATTTCAAGGCAATATCCATAAAACTCACAGTGCTCTGTAATGTAACAATGTGTTGTCTGGCAAATACCTACATTCACCACCTACTATGATAAAGCAGGCAGCACATTCCTTTCAAATGTTGATATGTACTGATGAGAATGCAAGGTGTCACATCCTGGATGCCAAATCTACTTGTGTATCAGTGGCTCTGAAGATGGTTGCTTTCATACAGGGTAACACAAAGCAAAAGGCAGTACAAGGATGCCAAATACTGTAGCGCATAATGGACTGAAGACCTGCATATGATAAGAGTAAAAGTGAAGAGAGTGAACATGAGAGATTATGATAGTGTGCAGACTGTGAAGCCAAAAGACAAGACAGCAATGGTGAAGTCAAGAGGAATGAAATTTAAAAAAAATTAATAATGTCAAGATCAACAAAGACAAACACCGACTAAACATAATGTATAACATGTTTTTAACTTAGTTGATGTCGTCGTCGTTGCTGTTGTTATTGTTGTTGTTATTATTCACACATTTGTTAGTACTAAGTATTAAGAAATTAACATATAAAATCACCTACCTTGTGATAGTTGCCTGTCAAGTAACATTCTGTAAAGCTTATGCATAAATCAACATGACTGAAGAGAAAATGTTACAAGCTACAGAGCTTCAAGTATGTACACTCACAATATCCTGCATCACTTCCTCTCGAGACTTTGGTGGCTCCGGTTCAATAGCCGACAGTCTTACTGAAGGATGGAGTGGAGAAGAATTTGGACTATCGGCATTTCTAAACCGAGATTTCCTCTTCAAAGACTGTGAATGTGAGGGACTTTCCCCATGGGTAGATTCTTCTGAATCACTTTCCTGTACAGACAAAGGAATTGAACAAATAACCTAACATGCAATTTTGAGTTTAACAGCCTGAACTTTGACATTTAACCAGACAGAAACTTATAAAAAATTTCCTGAAATGATATCTCATTTCGACGACTTCAAAAATTCATAAGGAATTACTATTACCATTCAGATAAATATTTCAAATTTTCTTTCTGTAAATAACTGAAATGACTAAATACCATACAAAATCAGAAACCTGTTAACAGAACCATCCATATACATGACTTTGCAGGTACCAATGGCACATCTTGTGTTATGAACAGAACAGTTCTGCACTCCAGGAAACATTTTGAATGTTGCAAATGGAAGCACTATAATAAGCAAAGAGTGCTCTGAAAACATCTGCATCCACGAACTTTATGGAAAAGAAATAAATGTAATAAAACCATACCTTTAAAAAAAAAAAAAAAAAAAATGTACAGAAACATACCCAGAAGAACAACATATTTCACTAATACACAAATTCTAACAGTTGGATGAAAATCTGCTAATGAGCAGCCAACAATGCTTCTTTCTGTGAAAATCAAAATATAACAAAATGATTGAAGACATAAATTGAAATGTCCTGAGGAGAAAGAGAAGGGAAAGAAAGCCAAGAAAGAAAAAGTGGACAGAAATGAGACAGAAGAAGCAAAGAACAAGAACAGAGACAAACAACAACATACACCTAACTAAAATACTCACAAATTTGCTTTTTTTTGGAATTACAGGTTGGCCACTATTCTTTTCCAATTCATTCATTGCATTTTCTTCTTCTTCTCTTTTCTTTTGCAAATATTCTTCTCTTTCTTTTATCTGTCTTTCTCTATCTATCTTCTTTTGTTTCTCCCTTTCCATCTTCTCCAAGCCCTCCCTGATCCATGCAGGCAACTGTCTCCTCTTCGCGGCATCTGGAATCATGACGGTGGTATTTTAATACCCCAAGAATTAGAGTCATGCCTCAACTGTTTTGTTATTAACTGTCTAACTGAACAAGTACATATGACTCACATTTTGTCCCAACACAAGTAGACATCAGTAATTCAAAAGCATCGCTCTGAAACCAAGTGGAAAAAAACCTCCAAAAAATCACTAAATATCCCTTTCAGTACAGAGACTAATTTCCTGAAAAATGATGTCATGTAATCTAATAGAGTACCAATGTTTAAGAGCCTTTACTTCTACAGTGAAACAGAGGCACCAAAACATACTGGTATATACTTGACAGACTGCATGGTAACTGCCGATCACAAGAACTTACAATTTCATATAGTTAACTTCAGTGCCAATTTCCTGCACCAAAAACCCCCCAATTCTTCTCTTCCCTTTTAATGCAGAGATAGTGCAACCACTCTGTAATTTATTTGGTATGAAACACAGCAGCATCCTGATTGTCCACATGTAGATTATCTTTGCTCAAACTTTTTCACACAAGTGCAAGTGTGAATTGGACATTTGCCCCCCCCCCCCCCCCCCCCCCCCCCCTTTTACTTCCTTTTCCCGGACTGTGAGGGTTTTGAGAAAAATAACTTTAAAACAACAAAAAACATTATTATGAGTAGAATTGGTGGGTTTTTTGTGCAGGAAATTGGCACTGAAGTTAACTATATGAAATTGTAAGTTCTTGTGATCGGCA
>Ga0123352_10021523_pt1 | contig 10274 bp, 5 predicted proteins | sample TergutLab28metaG_FD_89700 | JGI IMG/M metagenome (GOLD analysis project Ga0123352, IMG submission 89700) | Labiotermes labralis P1 segment gut microbial communities from Petit-Saut dam, French Guiana - Lab288 P1 | ecosystem: Host-associated > Arthropoda: Insects > Digestive system > Gut ...
ACTACTACTACTACTACTACTACCACCACTACCACTTATACCACCACCACTACCACTACTACTACTACTACCACTACCACTTATACCACTACTACTACTACCACTACTACTACCATCACTACCACTTATACCACCACCACCACTACTACTACTACTACTACTACCACCACTACCACTTATACCACCACCACTACCACTACTACTACTACTACCACTACCACTTATACCACTGCTGCTACTACTACTACTACCACCACCACCATCACAACAACAACAACTACTACTACTACTACCACCACCACTACCACTTATACCACTACCACCACTACTACTACTACTACTACCACTACTACTACTACCACCACCACCACTACCACTTATACCACTGCTGCTACTACTACTACTACTACCACCGCCACCACTACTGTAAGTTTCTCCTTTTCGTCACTGCACCGTCTTCTGACGCTATATTGCACTGTAGACCTATTGCAATATGTCTCTGTCGTTTGGAATTCTACTCCTTCTTCAGATGCCCGTAAGCTCGAAGGCATCCAGAGGATGTCTGTGTTTGTTTGTTTGTCACCATCTTTTTTCAGTCACCTAGATTACGGCTACGCTAATGTTTAAAATTACTTTGACTTACACAACTGAAGTGCTCGGAGGCGTTTCCTCGATGTCCTTTATTTTTAACGGATGTTTTCAGTGTTTCAAAATATTTTCCTACCCCTTTGAAAACTGTTGGCCTAAAAGTACCAGATCGAAATTTTAGAGACTTTGGTTTGTTTGATGTTGACTTTAAACGTCGAAACTGTCATTCCGCCAGAAGCGCTTCGGCGGCAAATGCCATCGACAGTGATACCGATATATCCAATGGGCGTTCGGGCTCGGTTGTAAGGATTGGCTAGTGTCTGACATTTCTACTGCGTAATTCAGAAACTGTCTAACCTCTGATCCTGTAGTAAATCTAACCTGTAGGTGTGTTTTTTATATTAAATTCTGTTAATTTTGTGTATTTTGTACTACTTTTAAAATTGGCCTCGTGATGGTGCGTTTTGAATATTAGCTCTGTCAATGCATATTTGTGCTGGTTCTAAAATTGGCCCTGTGTTGTTAAACTAGCACGTTAGTAAATGAGAAATTAAATTGAATTGAATCATTGTTACTATTGTTAACCGTGGATAAAAAAGGTTGATGGACTCTTTAACTTCTCCGGACACAGACGAATACATTAAGGTGCTCTGTGTACCGGATCAGGGTTTGCTATTGGGCTTTACAGTGACACAAGAAATTTGTCCAAAATTGTGTTTTGTGCCGTTTTGACATACTAATATTGTATGGGGTGTTTCATTTCTACCTGACCGATAAGCACCGGTCCAACGCTCTAGTGAGTTCTTATTGAACTTTCTAAAAGGTCATTGTCACTGCTATCGTTTGACTAACTCTCATCATCGATTGATTAATCTCCCCGACAAGCGGCGTAAGAAGCGACGCTGACAGAGCGCTGGGCCAGCACTTATCGTTCTAGCAGGAAAAAAAGCCCTGCAGTAATACCTACGAAGCTACCGTGCTGCGTTTGAAAGACACTTCATATCAAGAACTGCCTGCAGGCACCATCGTCGGTGCATTATACCACAAGCTGTAAACACAGTCTAGTGCTCCTGAGGATGGGCGAAATTATAGCCTGAAACATGTTGGACTGATTGAAATTATTAATAAAATTATTATTGTTGCATCTAGTTGGCTGATTATAATATTATATTATTTACGTTACCCGTTTAGGCATTTTAGCATAACATTAACACTTGAAACGCTGGTTTACACGTACACAATTGTGTTTAATTTTTGATAACTGGATTTTGAGGCCCCTAGTTGTCATCAGCTTCTTCTTGTAAATTCCAAAATGTGGTGGTACCTTAGCATGGAAACCCGAGAAGTAAGGCAGCTGCCTCATGATGTTGACCACTCACTTCCAGTTAGTGCCAACCTTAAGCATGAACGGAGCTGCACCTCTATTGCCCTCTAGTTGTCTTCATGGTGTGGACAGGGGTAAATCTACCTTTCATACATGAGCAATATGGAAGTAATTACTAATTTATAGTTGCTGCTAACCTAACCACTGTATAGATCGAAGTCCTTACAATATAAGAGGCAAAGTAAGTTTTTGCACTCTCTCTCTCTTGTGTAAAGAAATCTATAAAATATAGACTGGACTTGAATGTGGGCATGCAGTGTGAACCATAGTGGCAATACCATTTCATCTGTCGTGTTTTTTTAATTATAGGACAGGATATTATATTTGTAACAAGAAAAGTCAACCTGTCTGAAGCAAGAGACTGGGCCATGATTCAGTCATGCTTCGGACGTCAGGTTTTGTTGATCCTGCAGAGAAGTAGGAAGTTCTTCGTTGGACAACAGAATTTCTTTGCTGCAGTACAACTCAATGGATCAAGGAAAGAAGCAGAAAATTTTTTACATACGTAAGTAACTGTGGAAGTTATATTGGTCGCTATATTCATTACAGGTAATTTTCCTGTGTATAACATAAAGGTATATGGGAGGCGTTGAAGCATTGCTCCGTGCATGCAGTAGAGGGTGGTCAATGATCAGCTTCATTTCATACCCTTGTGGAAAGGGGCTCTGGTGCCCACTGAATAGGAGACTGGGTAGGACACGTAGCTATTATAGCCTACGTGTGTGTTGAATACAAATATCCCCTTGTGATAATGTAATGAATTGTCACTGAAAATTGAATTTTTTAATATAATTTTGCCCCCTTTCTTGCCCTTGTAAGCTGTGTCCTCTGATGTAGCACTCTTCTATTGTCTATACAGTACAGTCTGACTGTAGTGAATTCCAACAAAAGACATTTTGTTCGATAACATGTAGTTTAACTCGAGAAGCATAATGTAAATACATTTGCTGTCTTGTTATTCATACAGTTACGTGTGTCATATTTTCTTAACTCAAAGAAAACTTTCGAAACATTTTTATCTGTCAAAGTGAGTACTGCATTTAGAACCTAATATCAAGACTGACCCACTTACCATGATCACCTTCTGCCATGTGCATTTTCAGCACTTTTGTTGGTATGATAAAGCTGCAACTTAATTTCTTGCACATCAGGTTAGACCTGACTCGCCAAAGAAGGCGTTTGACGTGGCAAGCAACACCAAGCTCCAACTGCGAAGTGGTCTCCTCGGCAGTAATGAAAAATGATGATCTTTCAATTGACAATGATACTGCCCGACTCTTTATAGATAATGACCACCTGGTCTTCAGAGTGACCATTTCTGTTGTCTCAGACTGATGTATTTTGGAGTTCATTACTCCCAGCAATACTGAAGGCACAGTGTATCATTATACATTACTCAGAGCGAATTATATGCTTTGAAGTTCTTACATACTGATAGAAGACAATATGGCCACAGACACTCGTACGAAGCCACCAGCCCTTACTTTACACACTAGAGAAAGTGGTCAGTTGGAGTTTGGTGTAAAAGATCTTTACAGTTATTGTAGATGACCAATTGTAGAACGAATAACATAGGAAGATTATTTTCGTTTTAAAAGTGGTGTGGTTGTTACGAAACCTGATGGTTCAATAACATAAACAACCAACTAGATGCAACAATGACAGTTTATTAACAACTTCAATCAGCTCAACGTGTTTCGGGCGATAGTTTCGCCCATCCTCAGGAGCACTAGACTGTGTTTACAGCTTGTAGTATAAAACATCGTCGGTGTTTTATACTACAAGCTGTAAACACAGTCTAGTGCTCCTGAGGATGGGCGAAACTATCGTCCGAAACACGTTGAGCTGATTGAAGCTGTTAATAAACTGTCATTGTTGCATCTAGTTGGTTGTTTACGTAATTGTATCAACGATGCACTGTGACACTAACATCAAACCTGATGGTTCTTCAGACTTATAATAGAAATTGAATGAGGCGAAAAATGTTGGTCCTGGTCTGATATCAAATAAAGTCGAATGGGGCAAATGTAAGCATCCAGTGAATGAAAAGGCATTCATGCACGAAGCAACTGAGACGTGTTATTTGGATCTGTAAAAGTGACGTATCGTAATATTCCAAGATGTGAATGTTATTATACAAGCTTAAACAATTTTTTGAACATACTCAACACAAGTAACAGGAAATAAACTTCAAAAAACAAGATTAAAGCATTGAAACTAATCCTATTTTACGAACTTTTTCTACACTCCAATGAACCGACTGCTATATATATATCCGGTACGTAAGGCTGACAACCTTTCCACCATCCTGTGCCGTTGTCATGAAATCTGTGAACATTAACTTCCTGGAACCCTCTGGGTCACTCCAGGCCCGTTACGGAACTGCTTTACACATATGTATATATATATACGTCGCTTCCAAGAAATTTATATCTAGTTGTCAACATCATAGTATTCCACTTATTATTTGTAACGTTTCATTAACTTCAAATTACACACTTCAGGCATTATATATCTTTTATTCTAAACGTATATTTTAACTTGTAAAATCTGAGATCTCAGGCCTTAAATGAAATTGTAATATATGTATGTATATGAATATTTCTCTGCTGCTCATAATTTGCTGTGATCTTCGTTTTCATACAGAAATACAGCGGCACAGTAGGTACGCTTTCGTCAGGGGTCCACAAATTTTCCACAAATATAGAAGCCACGTCAATATTCTGGGCGCCAGTAGGGGTAAAATGAAACAAGTGCCTTACTGACGACCCAAAATTACTGGGCTCCGCCGTAAAGAATTTAGTCGTCCTGGATTTATGCACCGCTGCTCTCTCTCTCTCTCTCTCTCTCTATATATATATATATATATATATATATATATATATAATTTTCCTTTGTTGCGGTTCGGAAGAATTAATTTTTAAATATAGTTCGAAAAAAAGGGAGGAGTTCAATTCAGCCATGTTCCACAATTTTTTTTTCACAAAAATCGCAAAACTCCTTTCCTTCCGCCAGAAAAATTATTTGGCTTTAAATCCTATTCCACAAGAGCTATATTTACGTATAATAGTACGTCTGTAGTGAGATTTCGCATTTTTTTTCAGTATTTTTATAGTGGGCTACACGTGTTTAAAACACGGACACTGAAAAAATATGTTTTACTACAGAACATTTAGTATATGCTCACTTATCACTGCTGGCATCCAGAAAAGACATATATTTCTGTAGGTGACACAGTATTGGCGAAAATAATTGGTGTTAAAGGGAAAACTTATTTACGAGATTGTAGGAAACTTTTCTTTTGAATTCCTTCGCACATTAAGCAAAAACAGATAAATGAATAAATAAATAAAACCTTATATCTACTGCAGCCCTGCAATGATTATGCAATTCGTATTACGTGTGATAATAACTTGCTGATGTAACTATTACACGTTTTGTGTTTGATTCTTCTCAGAACCGTTACACTTGTTTCGCTGTCGGTTAAGTTAATAATAACGACAAAAACGTATAAATAAAAAAGTGACACTATGAACACCGCAGTAGACATACATCTGCACATTACATTCCCCTCCAGATAAGACGGAACACTGTTGCAAAATAACAATCACGGCGTTGCTGTTCTGTAGAATATTGTTCAAGAACTTCGACTGATTGGTACGGATTGCACTGTTATCTGCAGTGTATCGTATAACCATATGATAAAATGTGTCCTTTGAATACACCACGTTATGACCCAGAGATGCAGAAAGAGAGCGAGAGAGAGGGACAAGTATCTTTGCGATCTAAGTTCTTTGACCTCGTTCCGCGATGTGTGCGAGAGGTCTCTGGTATTCAAAGAGTTTCTGAACGGTACTGGCGTGTGGTGGTGAGTGGCGTACTGCAATTGTAAACAAAACAAACGCGAGTTGCGTGAATTGTAACAACTGACAGTGCTGTGTACTTATGCTGTTGAATGTGTATTGTTTTGGAGTACTGATTGACAATTTGTTGTCTTCGTTTCAAAACGTAAATTAACTTATTTTGTCAGTGATGATGGAGTTGGTAGCGAATTCTTCTACTGCCGCTGTCATCCATGAGCAGCTGACAACATGCCCTCCGCCCACCCAACACCAGCCTGTCATCGTAACTACAGAAACTGTTACTCATGTGTTGACATTTGGTAAGTTCTTTTTTTAAAGTAATATCTGTCCGTTACAGTTTCGTAGTGAATCGTTGTTGTTAAATTACAAGTCGGAATAGTGAGCGTGTTATTATTGTTTGTCTGTGTGGGCAGTTAAAGTCGGCATCAGACCCAAAGTTTGGTTAGGCTTGAAAACGATATTCAGTTTTTGCACAGTTACCGCTATTTTGCCACAGGAGTGATGTAACTCTGTTTTTACGATTCTCAAGGAAATAACAAGCCGGGCTTCTACATGTTCAAAGATGTTGTTATACACACAGACTTAGAATGTCCCATTGTTCAAGTGATATTAGGCCACGAAGGTGACTGTGGAATACAGATAAAAAAATGCAGCTTCGAAGAAGTGGGGTTCGTAGTCTTAATATACTGTACCAAAACAAGCACCGACTTCAAGTTAAAGCATCTGTCAGTAGTTCCCAAGCATCTTGGATAAGAGGACCCAGTCTTAACTTTTACAAAACTTTGCAGGCTTTCCACATAATGAGAGTCTAAATTCAGCCCTCTTTGATTAAGGGAATGCGTATTGAAAATTTTATTTCAAGCTCATTAACCGTTGTCAAAGAATGCGCGTTTTATCCATTCCAACAACCAATATAAACATTTTAAAAATAGTAGGATGTGCGCAGAATATATTATTTAGTCTGTGTAAAGACGGTGTAATAGCAGACTCCTTGGAATAATGCTTGCGGTCCCACGGTGTTCGCATCCCACAGGGTTTGCTCTACTAGCATGGGTCTCATATTGGTAGTCACTGGAATTTTATTCCCATACCGTGTCTACCAAGAACGGTGCGAAGGAATGCCCTGTGTGGCAGGTTATGTTACGTTGAGTAGTCCCACGCTGGTGGGTGTCGGAGATGGCAGAGCGGAATTGTGTAACATTCTGAAGAAGTGAGTTTGCTTTAGACTTCTTGATTAGCTTGTGGAATGGGCGGACATAAGCACACTTACGACACACTAATTCTTTCTCCCGTTGTAAGGATGAATGTTCCCAGTTTAACCCAGACTTTCACCGTTTTTGTATTTCTTCTTTATTGTGTGATTTTCAGTTGTTGCAGGCCCCAAGTATTTTGAAGTTAACAAAGTAGGACATTTTTGCGACACTACATTATTGTATGTGAGTGACAGGATATTAGCGAGTAGTTTTCAGGCGAAGTTTGTATTATGTATGAGCCGTAGAAAAGAACAATGAATCCAGCGAAGCAGAAATAAAACATTCTTCTCTACTGCACGCTCCTGTCGTCTTATACGTTTTTGTTATTAATTTCATGTAATCCATAAATCCGATGCATTGGTGAGCTGTTGTATTCTTGCCTAGACAGTTATAATTTCGAATTCTGCTGGAGTATAATGCTTTATCGCTTTCAAGTAAGTATAGATTGTTGTTATTGATGTTACTTTCTGGTTGTCTTCGTTGTCAAGTCTAGCCTTTGGAAAGCTAGGGCCGTGGGCTAATAAACTCACGGCACCCCCGCAGCATTAAGGTTTCATTCGTCGCAATAATTAACAACAACAACAACAACAATAACAACCGCTAGAATATTGTTTTTATTTGCATCTACTTGTAAGCTGCCCGAGAGTTTCTTTGTTGTTTCTTAAGCTTTGGTTCTTAACCAATGATAAAATGGATGATTATGAGAAATGACGGAAAAAAGGGTTAGGAATTCAGCAGTCGTCTTGTAACAACAAACCTATCCCGGCATTTGCTTGGTGGGAATGAAGGAAGCCACGGATCCCTGTCAGTCAAGTGGCTGGTATTCTACCAGACGCAAAGGCTGCTGTAACCCCTTGGTAAAGAGCCCTGGATATCCATTGAGCTGGAGGATAAGTGGGCGCCAGGACGGGTCTGGAAGTTTTAAAGAGAAAACAACTCCTACCTTGCTGAGAATAAATGCCTGGATCGTCCAGCCCGTGGCCTATGAATTTAATATAATCTAAAGTAGTATGCACCATAAGTATATAAATTCCTTTGTATTTTCTGTCGCTAAATGTTAACCACATACAACGTCCCATAAAATAATTTATCCAACAAAAGAAAGAAATTTGTGAAATCTTGTGCACGAAGACATATCCCAGCCATATTGTACAATACTACGTTATAATTTGTGAGCCGGGTAGCGTAGTCGGTATAGCAACTGGCTACGGGCTGGACGGTCCGGGGATCGAATCCCGGTGGGGGCGAGATTTAGACCGGTCCTGGGGCCTACCCAGCCTCCTGTACAATGGGTACCGGGTCTTTCCCGGGGGTAAAGAGCGGCCGGGGCGTGACCCTGACCCCTCACCCCCTTCTAGTGCTGTGGTCAAGAGAGAGTAGAGCTATACCTCTACTCCCCCTATGGGCCGTACGGCCTGTACAGAACCTCAGTGCCTGTACTAGGGTGCACTTTACCTTAACTTACGTTATACTTCATTCTTTGCACCATTCGGTGTGCAAGTGTTACATATCTTGATTGGATCTACATTAGTCTAAAACATATTGTGTATCGTGATTCTTTTAAAAGGGTAATGCAGTCTCTCTCCCAGCAGTATATACGTTAGGGGTTATATTTGACCGGTGCGGACCAAAATGACCTCAATCCGGCAAGGGTTTAATACAAACAGCCGAAAACCAAATTTCATCGCAAACCTTTATGCTGCTCCGGAGATCACACTTGTAGGCGGACAGAGAGACAGACAGGTAGATGGGCATACTGACTGACAGGCTGGCTGATTGGTAGGAGACACGACGTACTGTTGTGTTGATTTAATGCACAAATTGAACAGAACGCACACACAAAGGGAAACTGACAGAAAAGAATGAACTAGGATAGGAACGAATACCGATTAATGGAATGAATGCAGCAGTCTTCAGGCTTCAACGGGTCACTCTTGGGTTATGATTTCTTCTAACATATCGCATTAACATCTATGCTGTGAAATGACAATTTATGTAAATTTTATATTGTACATTTTCCGTGCAACTATATTACATATGTCAAATTGAACACCAAATTGTTGCACAAAGTTTTTAAATTTTAATTAGTCAATTAGTGTGCCGACATGTTTCGGCCTCTTATTATAATAATAATAATAATAATAACCGTTGTGCTACATATTGGTGTTAAATTTTATATAGATATTTTCTGTAGTTTTGCTTTAGATAAAAATGGAGCTATTTATTCATTGCATAACAGGCATTGGCGAGGAAATCTCTGGCAAAATCTAATTCTGTTGTTTTCATGTAACATAAGGGAAGTCAGTAAAATCTCTTTACCAGTTTCGCTGCCAGTGTCCCAAACCTTTTTCTGTTGGTCACCAATTTAACCCTGACGTTCGAGAAGGAATATAATATGTTCGCCTGCTTTTATGAACAAGTTTCGAATGGTAGAGAAGCAAGAACAGACTGTAAATCGGAGTTTCAGGCCCAGTGATAGGGATGACATTGGTTGCTATTACTACCGATCAGGCCTCTCTTCTTGTTTACTCTCGGATCTCATGAGAAGAGGCAACTGTCTGTACAGCAGTTGGTTGCGGATGGATAGGACACCGGTAGGATCACTGCCAGCGGCAGAAATGTCTCTAATTTTATTGAGAAATGGCGAGAAATTTCTCTGCTCGAGAGAGCGGTTGCGTTTAACCGGCAACTGACATTCATTACTTCTGTGAATCGGGCGTTTAGTTGACGCTTCGGTATCTTTTTAACCAGATAGCAATGATTGTTTAAGACTAGTTGCGTTATGCCTTACATGTTGAGATATGTTATTGATATTACATTCGAAAGTTCTTTTTTAAAGTCCGGATTTCATGTTTTTCAATGCCAGTTTCCCTAGTGGTACCCCCACCCCAAATATTCAATGTTCTCAATTAAACAGTTTATTATCCAACTAATGCACAATATATAACATGTAGATACAATTAAAATTATAAAATATTTAACAGTGTTCCAACATGTTTCGGATCACAGTGGATCCATCATCAGAGAGTCTTGTACAGTGCTTGGCTAAAAATTACAAGAATGAATCATTCTTGTAATTTTTAGCCAAGCACTGTACAAGACTCCCTGATGATGGATCCTCTGTGATCCGAAACATGTTGGAGCACTTTTAAATATTTTATAATTTTAATTGTATCTACATGTTAT
>Ga0123352_10021529_pt1 | contig 10274 bp, 6 predicted proteins | sample TergutLab28metaG_FD_89700 | JGI IMG/M metagenome (GOLD analysis project Ga0123352, IMG submission 89700) | Labiotermes labralis P1 segment gut microbial communities from Petit-Saut dam, French Guiana - Lab288 P1 | ecosystem: Host-associated > Arthropoda: Insects > Digestive system > Gut ...
ACGTGTATCTATTTGTGTGTATGTATGTCTACGTATGTGTGAATGTATGTATGTGTATATATGTATTATGTATGTCAGCATTTATTTGTATATGCATGTACGAAAGTGTGTGTATGTATGTATGTATGTACATATGTGAGAACTCACTCAGCCAACCCACAAAAGTACACCCGCTCCTCTCGGACGCCAGGCTGTGACCCATTACTACTGCACATCAACTCCAATCTACATCCCCGCCTTCAGTCTGTCCTGTTGCCCTTATCGACTGTACTCACACGTCACAGCTCTCATCACCGTACCGATGGAGTGACGGAAATCATACAGAAAGTACGATGAAATGTCGGACGCTAATCTAGTCGTTGCTCATCGATTTCTCCTAGGTTCGATTCCTTCAAAGCCTTGAAAACAGAAAACCAATGTTCCAAATAATGTCGTGGAATACCCAGAGGTTTTCATGATACATTTTTAGTACCCCTGTATATGTTAGTTATGGTGTTATTAGTCTCTCCCACACGTCGTATCTGCTAACTCTGTCCTTTTCCTTCGCACAGGAACTCTAAATCACTTGATATCTTCTATGCAGCCCGCTGTGTTATTTATAGATTAATTATTACAATTCTGAGAAAGAATAAGAAGTGAAAGAGGAAGAAGAACAAGAAGAAAAACAAGAAGAACACGAAGAAGAAGAAGAAGAAGAAGAAGAAGATGGTGGTGGTGGTGGTGGAGGTGGTGGTGGTGAAAAGAACATTACATTGGTATGTTCTGCATCAGTATAGAAGCGTCCGGAATTTACTTGAAAATGGCTGATTAGTAGCAGAAACATGTAGTCGCAGTCCATGTCAGTTACCAACATTACGATACAGAATGTCAATGTAACAGCCGTACAAAAAGGATTTCGTAATTGTAATCAGTCATAAATTTAAGTCTCTCCCTCCTCAAATTATGTCGACAAACTTGGACAAAACTAGATTACATGTTTCTGTATGCTATATGTATGCACTAGAAGCAAGTGCCAGAGCACATACCTTGCACAGTGCGATGCCTGTGTCTAGGCGGTCCATAAAGTTTTCGACGTTGATGTCCAGTTCGGGGTACAACATGTTCAGCCATTCGGCCAAATCCTCCTTCATCGCGTACAAATACTCTTCGCTGGATTTGAACGGACGGTAGGACCGCGTCTCCTTTAGCACTGGCGTCACCTCCATCTCGACAACAGCTGAAACATCGACAAATTCTTCTTACTCGAACTCCTAGTTCCAGTTCTTAGGAAGAGAGTGAGTTGCTTCATAGGTTCTTTAAAAAAAATTTTATCAACTACACGGAGCTGCTGCGTTTCAGTCTAGAAGACCAGGACTTATTCCCCAAGAGAAGCTGTAATTTTTCCTTCAACCGCCGTATAAAGACAAGTTCTGGTGCCTAAAACAGCCTCCTTCAACAGGTACAGCGAGCCTACCTAAGCATTATGTAAGGTAAGGTAAAGTGCACCCTTGTACAGGCACTGAGGTTCCGTACAGGCCGTACGGCCCATAGAGGGAGTAGAGGTATAGTTCTACTCTTTCTTGAACATGGCACTAGAAGGAGGTGAGGTGTCAGCGTCACGCCCCGGCCGCTCTTTACCCCCGGGAAAGACCCGGTACCGATTGTACAGGCGGCTGGGTGGGCCCTAGGCCCGGTCTGCACAGGTGCGGAAAATCTCGCCCCCACCAGGATTCGATCCCCGGACGTCTAGCCCGTATTCAGTCGCTATACTGACTGAGCTACCCGACTCACTACGCATTACGTAGCCTTCTACATATTGCTGGGAATCCCGTAAGTGCACTCAGATTTTCTGCGTATTTATTTACAAACTTACACATTTATCCTGACCAAACATCAGAAGATTTGCTGGTGTAATACGTTACACATCTACCGAAACGCAAAATCTGGGACAGCACAGATAAGGAACTGTCTAGCAGGTTCCAACCATTCGGGGGGGGGGGGGTGAACTTGATATGCGTTAATAGGTTACCGCCGAACTGTGTACATTTTTGGCAATACATGTTCAATGACCTCGGATTGTCTCACGTTAAAACTCTTGCATGTTTTCTTATACGACCACACACAGTTTAATACGTCCATCAGGATATTCACACAGCAATAAGATAAACTTATATAACACAAATCTGTTTTTCGATATGCCATGTTCATTGCAGTACAGCCCGGACTACATTACACTAAGCTCGTGCAACAAGTATCTGTAGTTATGGTCTTGACGTCCAGTTTTTAATCTTATAAGACCATGTAACTGATAAACGTGCGGATCGAAACCAGGTCCTTCTGAATACAAGTCTCGCGTGACGTCTGGATTTTAACGTCAAAGTTCGTGCGCCAGTCCGATGTGACACCGTTCGAACGTGGGAACTGGAGCCCACAGTTTACTGTCAAGGGAACTGACACGATTGGTACAGGAGACAACGTCGTTATTCAGAACAATGTTCTACCGTAAAGCAGAGGGACGAAATGCTTTCAAAAATTAAGACACGGTTCTACGTTGGGAATAATCATATTACTAGAATCAACGTCAGAAGGGCAGGTGCCCAAGCAAAAAGTGGTGGTCACAAAAAATTGAGTTTCCTCACTTTACTGGATTCCTCCCAGAACAGCAGAAGACTTCATATTCGTGTCACTGGACAGATATCAACAGTTCTATACACGACTAGCTACAAACTAATATACATTTATATAAATTATTTGATTTTGTTCATCGCGTCCACTATGTCTCTTTTCATGTTGATAGTGGGTGGATGGTTCGGTGGATGAATGGGTAGATGGTAGGACGGAAGGACATGGTCGCAAAGTAACGCGTTCTTTTCCACTTAGCAAGGAACGCCCAACGAGGTCAAGTGTTCCTCGCCAAACGCAGCTTTGCCCGTCGCGAATTCCAAGCATTCCGTCGTTTTAGATTGGCATACAGTGTCACCAACCGAGATATTTATGTATCTTCGTGTTCTGATGTATTTACGCACGAAAACGAACATGGGATTCCGCAACAAAAGGTCCACATTTAAGGCAGCGAGCCTGTAAGAGCCATTTAAACCAATTCACATCCTGGCGGCGTATTTCTGTAACATCAACTTTAATATTAAACTCCCAATTACGCCCAGGTCTTTCAAGTGGCATCTCCATTCAGATTTTGTAAATAAAAATTTGTAGGCCCACGCATTTTGGCGATGATGACTAACGACCCATAAATACTCATAAGGTATCGGTCTTAACGAGAAGCGTAGTCGGTATAGTAATGAGGCTGCGGGCTATACCGTCCGGGGGGTGGTGGTTTCAAATACCGGTAGGGACAGGAGATTTTTCTCTTCTCCAAAAACGTCCAGACTGCTTCTGGAGCCCACCCAACCTCCTATTCAATGGGTACTGGTGCTTTTCTCCCAGGTTTAAAACGGCCGAGGCGTGAAATTAACCACTCACCTCCATCTTGTCCCGAGGTTAAAAATGAATGGAGCTACATCTCCACTCCCCTATACGCCTTCAAGACGTGGACAGAGAAAAACTTCAGGTTTTTTTTTTGGTCTTAGCAACAGCAGCTGGTGAGGGACTGAATGCATTAATTACTGAGGAAGTAAAGAAAATAGTACTTAACACTGTACATATTTCCCAAGATATTAAACACAGTGTGGCGAACGCCACAATGCCGGTAATTATCTTCCATAAAATCATAATTCACTTCCATTGTGTTATAATTCCACCTGCATTACGTTGCTTCACAGCAGTACACAAAGTAACAAATTACAGGAAGATGAAACGGACAAACTGTCAAGTCTCTCTCCTTTTAGGATCACGCCTTATGCCACAGGTCGCAACAAGAAGGGCATACAAACATGGCACGACGTCACTTTCACTGAGAAACTACGGAATAGTAACAATTCAGAGAGTACCTGATGCAGGCAGAACTGACGCAACAACACAAAGATAATCACAGTACGTGACAGCCGAAAAAAGCTGCATACAGGAACAGGGATCGGCACGTCTTTGTCTACAGTTCAGGGCATAACCTCTCCAAATCTGAGGGCAATAAACGTCTTCCAACAGTTTTCGAGACTTCTGGGATGTTAAACCATGTCAACTGGTAAATAGTTGTATAATATATTATGCACCGTCAATACACAACATACATCAAACGAGATGCAATAATTACAATTAGGAGATATTTGGCTACATGTTTCGGCCGTGACGGGCCATCTTCAGGCCAACTATGAACAACAATTAAGGTACAGCAAAAATATTACTCAATGGGATCCCATTTCGTTCACATTAAACCTTGATAAAATGTGGAAATTCATATTGATAAAATATTTTCATATTTTATCAAGGTTTAATGTGAAAGAAATGGGACCCCATTGAGTAATATTTTTGCTGTACCTTAATTGTTGTTATTAGTTGGCCTGAAGATGGCCGGTCACGGCCGAAACATGTATCCAAAATCACCTAATTGTAATTATTTCATCTTGTTTGATGTATGTTGTGTATTGGCGGTGCATAATATATTATACAGATTTGATAATACACAACGGGATGGCCTCTCTATCAAAAAAAAGGTAAATAGGTACTGATGTTTCGAAGGATGGTACTGCCTTCATCTTCAGAGCCAAGCCCTAGACCCCGAAGATGATCCTAGGATCCTTCGAGCCATCAGTAACTGTATGTCCTTCGAAACGGTGTAGCATCCCAGAAGACAGTGGCTGTGAGAACCTCAAACCTCGGCTTCCAGCAACGTTCTGTACTACCACCACAATTAGCAACATCCGGTTACCATCATAGAATGCTTGCACACGTAATACCACGGAATCTTGACTTCAACAATTGTTGCTTCCCCACTGACGATGTCCCTTATGTGATGTAGTAGTGGGGCTAGAGCGGTCATATGATCACAGAGTTTTGTTGGCTAGGGTCTCCCTTGCCGGATAGGTCAAGAGTGATGACCCAGACTAAAAAAAGGTATCCTCCAGGTTGGGGATAGGCGTAGGCCTAACGACCCCACCCCGCAAACCCAACTAAACGTTAAGAAACCTAAGAGAAGCCAGATGGATCTTCCGGAATGCAACAGGCGATGAAAAGACATGATGAGTTGGCTATGATCTGAAGAAAACGGGTGTTAAGAGGCTGAAGAACAATAGCTAGGGACACAGACGCCTGGAAATTGTTCCCAAAGTTGTGCAGGGTTCTACATGGACCGCACAGCCGGTGGGGAGAGACATATTCTTTATCCCGTTCATATCCGTGCACTAATACGACCATTTCACATAAAAATCTACAAATGTTCACATGTATTGTTAGCACCACTTAATTAACAGTGTGTCGGTACGACATGTTTCAGCCCTCAAAGGACCACCTTTAGGAAGCAGCGTGTAGTATTTCACGTGGCAGTGACACGCTGCTCAGTAAAATGGATCAGTGGCGTACCGAGGGGGGGTGTTTGGTGGGGTTCAACCCCCCCCCCCCCACGAAATTCCGAAGGCCCTCCAAAATCGTGCCAAACTCAACCTTATTGTGAAAATTGTTAAAAATTGCTGAATTTAGGACGCCAACATCCCAAGATGTTCGAAAAAAAGGCAGCAAAATTCTAAAACTACCGCCGGTTCGCAGTTGTTTTACATTAGCAATGGCAAATAAATTGGTTGTCATAATAAATAGTCTTAAAGTACCGAAAATTAAGAAAATTTTACTATATGAAATGAAATTTCCTGTACCAAATTACAGCTGCCTCCAGAACCCCTGACTAGTGGGCTACCGCCCCCAGTTTCCCGTTCTCTCTGTCCTCTGCCCTCAACTGAATTTGTTGAACCCCCCCCCCCCCGAACAAAATTCCTGGGTACGTCACTGAACTGGATTATATATCGGGCAACTCACTTTGTTGACCTTGCTGTCGAATTGTATCTGGCGTACTCCCTGAAGATGACCCTTTGAACGCCGAAACATTTCGGAACGACACAGTGTTTATAAAGTGGTGCTAACAATGAGTGTGAGCATTAGCCGGGTTTTTATTTGAAACAGACTCTTGTTGTGTCCTTTCCTGCATCGTATGCTTACAGGAGAGACCTGTTGGATTCATCTGACTCTGGTACTAGAGACGGGCTCATTAAACACTGCAATGAACCCTTGAAATGTATAAAAGATGAGGAAACTCCTAGCTGGTAAAGGGACTACTAGCCCTTCAGGAATAAACTGACTCAGCGCCATCTTGTAACTGTATCTTACATCCAGCTTTGTACGTGCTGATTTACAGAATGTGGGAAGTATGACTGCCCGATAGAGTACGGAGAGATAAACAACCGATACCGGTGGTCGCGTGGTCCAAGGCGTAAGTGCGAGGCCGCTCAAGTGCTGGGATTGCGGGTTCGGATCCCATCGGTGGCAAGGATGTCTGTCAATGTTGTGTGTTGTCAGGTAACGGTCTCTGCGAAGGGCCGATAACTCGCCCATAGAAGTCCTACCGAGTGTGTGTGTGTCTCACTGAGTGTCTGAGTGTCAGTGAGTAGGTAGAAGAGGTCATAAAAAGAACGAATGAAATAAACAACTGCGCTTGTGATTTCGTTCTGCCCGTCACACTACCGTGCCGAGCAGCATACGGCCGAACCCACTGCAGCCTTCCCGGAAGGCCCAATCAAGGATGCTGGGGGAAAGACCACCGACCGGAAGTGACATATCGTGATAACAGTGTAAAGGCTTTCACTGTAACTTCACTCCTCGGATAATTCCTGGAGTGAACTCAGCAGGGTGGTGATTTTCGGGTGGAACGAGCTAGCAGATGGCACGCGACGTAACGGACAGCATAACGTCCTTGCGCCGGCAATAATAAGAGGTTCGGTGAAGGCCGAGTTGATTGGACCGTGCAAATCAACACCTGTATAAACTATTTTTGTTTTCTGCAGCTGTGTAAATGGGTACTGCACAGAAAGTCGGATGATGGGAAACAGACACGTTGATACGTCTATTATGAAAGCCGTCTCTTGTTTCCGCCAGATGTTTGCTGTTACATCTCCTGATGAGATGGCCCTGCACTGAAGTTTCATTCACACGCTAGGTACAAAGTTTCGATACAAGTTTCAGAAGCATGATGAGGCAATGTTAGGAAAATAATGTGGTGCTAAAGGAATGCTTTTGGGTTCGGAAGCCAATGTAATGACGCCAAAAATACGGGAGCCACCTTCAAAATTATAAATGTTATATTTAGTTTAAGTTTTATGAGATTGGACAGATTTGTTTAAAATTAGTAATTTCAGTTTCGGGTGGAATGGCTATTGTAACCGATTTGTATAGCAGCTTAGAAGGACAGAGAGAATGAGAAAGTGACAGAGTGACAGAGAGAAACAGTAAGACGCGAGATTATGCTAGTTACGGTACGGGAGCAGCGTTACGTAACTGAGCCAATAGAAACAAAGTATTTACAATTTTGACTGTTGATTCTATTAGGGAGTAGCGGAATTTAACAGTTAGCCATTTGGTAACAGTGAAAATACTTAAGGGCGGATGGATTTGAAACTGGGCGAGTCTGAAAACTTACCCAGGATGTGATTACTCGTGTTTAAGTTACACTGAGGCTAATAGTGCATAGATTTTCAACGGCGCATCCATACAAGCTAACATCTGTAAACTTTAATAATCTGGTGATATAATACAAAGAATATTGTATGGTGTCCAGTTATGTATAAAATTCCTGTTTTCCCACTTAGAACACTTAGATTAGCTGAGACAGGACATGCGAAACGACTGATGAGCTGAGGTGGTTATAAACTCTAGGCACAAACAGGGTGACAAAACGAAACTTCCATACTCAGGACCTTCATTTTTGTATGCAAGGAAAAGCATTTGAGTGAGCATACGTCACCTTAAAAATTTAGTCGTCCGGGCGACCAGGATTTGCGCACCATTGAACGACGATTTCAGTAGTTCCTAATGACGTCAGAAAGTAGGATAAACCGCAAAGAACGAATTGGAAATGACGCAGTAGGAAACGGTCGTGGCTAGATCTGAGGTAGAGCTCAGTTGAAACCTGATGGCACACGGTGACGCACGGAAGGGGAAACATGCGAGTGGAGTGGGTAGCCAGTAGTCTTGCACTCTACCTCAGAACATGGTGTATCCAGCATTACTACCATTACTACTGCTGATGCGCACAACTCGGCTGCCAGTAGTCGACTGAACTGACCCCCACCCCCCCCCACCCCGTCAATTTAAATTGAATCGTCCTTTTCGCTGAAAGACCAAATCTAGTTTCTGCGCGTGTGCCATCATGTTTCAAACGTCCTCTACCATACCGGAATTACATGGCGATATTGCGTAAAAATATGAACATCCGCACTCAGAATAGCTTATGTATGGTTTGATATGTTAACCTGGGATGGTCACAATATGAAATAAGGGTACTGTCTTATCGACAGAAACGCTGGGTGGGAAAGCGAATTTGGAGTCCCACTCCGTCGTCGGTAAACCTGGTAAAGGGAAAGGGGAAGTTCCCATAAAGCCACAGAGGCGTAGTAGACATACAGCTGTATTCGTTCTTTAACCTCGGCGCTAGATGGGGTGGGTGGTCAACGCCATGCCCTGGCAGGTTTACCCTCGGGAAATAGACCCGGTACCCATTCTACGGGAGGCTGGGTGGGTCCCAGGGCAAGTCTGGACGGGTGAGGAATGTCTCGCCTCTACCGGGATTCGATCCCCGAACCTTCCAGCCCGTAGCGAGTCGTTATACCGACTGAGATATTTCTGGTCAACATAAGAGTAGCGATCACTCAAGAGCGCAACTCACTGCTACACATCAACAAAGCAGACAACTGGGGTGGCTCAAGTCGAACCGAGTTTAACCCCCTTCCACACCCCAAACCAAGTACTCGATTACTGGCTTGCGGGCGCTCGACTGGTTACAAGGAACCATTTACATGAAAGGAATTAGGACAACCACTACACTATAGTGGTCTCTTAATTACCATCTTCTGGGACATGACGCCGTGTGGATTGGTAGATAGGTACCGATACGGGCGAATCTGGTGGCTTGCTTTTCCAAGGAATATACCGAGGACGAAATACATAAATCTAAATTGGGAAACATGACCTTACCCAGTACTTAACAGATAAATACGTAATAGCGTTCTAAATAGCTCTGCTGTCAGTCGATTCAACCTGTCTACAGTATTTCATTAAAAACCAATACAATACGACCTACAAACACATGTATGTAAAAATACAATAACAAGTTTGAATTGGGGAGAACAGCCCAACGAAACGGACGTAATGTAAGAGTCAAAAGGTAGAGGTAAAATTTTTCCTTGTCCACACCACGAAAGCATAAAGGGGAGGAGGGTAGAGGTAGAACTCCACTAATTTCTGAAATCGCACTATATGGAAGTGAGTGATCAACTTCACGTTCCGGGCGCTTCATCCCCGGGAAATAATCTCGGTACCCATTGAATATTATGAGGTTGTGTGCACGGATGATGAAATCGTGTAGTGTTTAGCGATGCGAATTTCTTGGGAGTACTGATTCACTTCCGGAACGACAGTCCGCTTGCCGTGTCGTTATAACGGTAGACCTCGGTAGAGCGGGTGAGGGGTCGTGGCTAGACACGAGGTTCATATACCATACAAAAGCGCAACCTATGTATACACATATCGAATCCCGAAAAAGAAAGTCAGCTGGCGATGGTCAGATGAACAAGAGAGGAAATGTACGTATAACGTAACAATGAGGCGCGTTCGTGTAGCCATTGTTGCAGTAGAAAGGCAATTAGTATTACATATTGTGAGTGTGTGTTTTTAGTCTTAGGTACCTAGCGTGAAATGTGCATGCGCCATATTGTTATCTGTGGCCTGCCCGGCTCTATTATATTTTTCTGTAATATCTCATAAACGGCATGATTTTCGAGAAAAAAAGTTATTGAACAGAAAATATGCGTTTTGATTTTCTCTACAACAAATGTCTGAAACATTTCTCTTTCTAAGAAGAAGTGAGTGAGATATGATCAGAAATGTACGTCGATCTTCATGTAAAGTACCCGTTATTCTTGTACGATTTTAATGCAACTTGAATTTTCTCGACAGATTTTCGAAGAATGTTCAAATACCAAATTTCATGAAAATATGTCAGTGGGAGTCGAGTTGTTCCGCGTGGGCAGACACGACGAAACTAAGAGGCGCTTTTCGTAACACAGCTATACGATCTGTGTGTGTGTGTGTGTGTGTGTGTGTGTGGGGTGTGTGTGTGTGTGTGTGTGTGTGTGTGGTGTGTG
>Ga0123352_10021533_pt1 | contig 10271 bp, 5 predicted proteins | sample TergutLab28metaG_FD_89700 | JGI IMG/M metagenome (GOLD analysis project Ga0123352, IMG submission 89700) | Labiotermes labralis P1 segment gut microbial communities from Petit-Saut dam, French Guiana - Lab288 P1 | ecosystem: Host-associated > Arthropoda: Insects > Digestive system > Gut ...
CATGCTACCACAATGCCATCATAGCAACAAGTGATATAAGTAACTTTAGCATGAACTAATAGCTCCCTGAAGATGGTTTAAATATAAACCGAAACATGTCGGAGATTTTAACTATTTTAACAATTTAAAGTTTTATAGTGTCATTAAAAATTGTGCATGTGTTGGTGAATATATGTGAATCTTAGTCGATGTTTTGTCAACTTTACATTTAGTATTGGCTTAAGCCTTTATTTGGTCTTAAGTGTTAATTTGAACTGAAACCTTAGAACAAATTCCTTCAGGCTTTTTATTTTACCTTCCTTAAAGATGGCCCTGACAATCCCTGCAATATAACAAGTAATTTGGGTGTATTCTTAGACCATTTTCTCAGCTACTCTGAATGAAGTATCTCGCTTGAAAGCCTTCTTGACTTCTAATAACTGGTATGTCCTTCGAGTGTCAGTGTTCGGTCTGTCAGTGTCCTGCCTGACCACTGGCCTATCCCATTCCGGCACGGCCAGGGGAAAAGAAATCTGATACCCGCGGGACCTTCGACAGACATATTGACGGGTTGACGCTCAGCGTCTGTGAATTACAGTTGACCTCGCTTTAGCGTCACTAACGCTGGTCTGTGGCTCGTCAAATGATTGCACTTGCTTTCAGTACAGTTACGCTTTCACCTAACCTAGTTTCATTTATTGTTACAGAAATAAGACATTATGACCGTTGTATCTGAAGTTGCTCCAATTTTGAGGTCGGAGAGCCCACTGCGTTTATTATTAAAATGGATGTAATTAACAGTCGGCACACCTAAGTGTAGATGTATTGTATTGGCACAACAGGTATAGAACTTTCAGCAGGTCATAATCAGGCCAAAGTACACTTGTGTGTAAAAGTGGGGACACACAAATTTTTGTAAAATTTGAAAAGCAATTTACGTACCATATTTTTATTTTCCTATAAACAGAAGTGTTTTAGCCTGATGATGGCCTGCTGAAAGGTCGAAAAGTGTTGCACCAATAAAATGCATCTACACTTAGTTGTGTCGGCTGTTATTTTACCTAACTGTTAATGATCCTCCATTGGAAGGTGTTATAAGTCATATGTTATGCGGTGGTGTGGCAGCATGCTGCCACACCACCGCATAACACATGACGACGTAATTTTTCTACCGAATTTTAACCTAAATATAACTTTAGTTAGGCTCTAATGAAGGCTCCCTGATGATGGCCGTAGACCGAAACATGTAGGAGCAAACAAAGTGATTTTTAATGTAAATTTTAAAACTTTGTCAAGTTGAATAAAAAAGTGCATTTGTTGGTGTGTGAACTTTATAGTTATCAAAATGCACGATACAACGGCAAAGAATAGCCTGGCGTTATTTAAAAAAAATCAACTTTCATTTGAGCGGTTGTTTGTTCAACGATTGTTGACTGTTCTGTTGCCATCAGGACCCATTTTCAGGATTCTGAGGTGTGTTATCCCCGTTTTGTTTTGAAAGACTAATGGTGAGTTAATTTGTCAGATAACACAACTATAATTGCATGCTAGATGATGGTATTTATTAGCAAAGTAAATAACTACATGTTTCGGCCTAAAGCGGCCATCTTCCGGTTACCACAATTACAATTTTGCTCAAAGAGTGTCATATATATGTCTGTATTGCATAGTGATGTTGAGATCTCATATATATATATATATATGAAACTGTTTGAACAAAATTGTAATTTTGATAACCCGAAGATGGCCGCTTTAGACCGAAACATGTAGTTATTGATTTTGTTAATAAATACCATCCTCTAGCATACAATTATAGTTGCGTTTTATGACTGAAATTAACTCACAGTTAGTCCACTTTCAGAATAAAAATTTTAATTTATAATTTTTAAAATCTGAATTTTGCTCACAAAATTTATTACAATATGCCATATGATTACAAAGTAAAGTGATATGTTATTAGAAAATACAACTATGAATTTATTAGCTAAATAGTAGCATCAATAACAATTAAATTACTTTAATTGCTACTTTACTTTATAGTTATAATACACAACGGAGATGTCTCAACTCAAAATGTCATACGATCTTCAAAACGAAAACCGTTTGTTTTCCTAAATAACATAACCTTGGAACGAAGTGTGGTGTGTTTGCTGTGCAACTGGAAATTAATTTCTACATTAGTTGGCGTGAATCTCAGGCTTTAAAATTTAAAATCTTATCATGTGCGAATGACCAACACGATGCACGGTTCAGAGAATCTTGCCCCATATCTGTGTCTGGAATCTGTGACCTCTAGAAGAACCCCAGTTCTGTGACGATTCCTACCGTTAGTCAACCGTCTCAGGGGGGCTCAGATACGCTGCAGTATGTGACATGTAGCATGCATATGCAACATGAATAATTTCGTAACCAACCATGTAATTCATTGTCACAGTTGCCTCTGATATAGCATATTAATTCACAATGGGGCAAACTGAATGTTAATTAAGAACACATGGCAATAAGTAGACAAATTAATTGCAATCAACTACACCGTTGACAACACCAAACGTGTATATTAAACGCATGTAACAACCGCAACTGCTAGTAACAGGCTTTCGTCGCAATAGACATGGCGGTTTTCTCTATCATTACAACAAAGTAGCTAAATTTTTAATAAGGAACTGTTGCCAATTTAGTTAATTAGAAGTATTATATGCAGTTGCAAAGGAGATTTCGATAACTTAATAATTATAGCGACTATGATACGGACCGGACGGTTTGGGGTTCGATTTAGGGTATGTAAAAGAATTTGTTCTTCCTTCCGTTTCTTTCAGACTGGTTCTTTGGCCAACCCTTTTCCTATTGAATAATTTACGTTGTTGTTTCCCAAGGATAAATCTGCCGGAGCGTGAAGTTAACTTACGGCCTCCGTATAGTTTCGAGGTTAGGAATAAATGGAATTATGCATCCTCCCGCCATACGCCTTCATTGCACGTTCAGTAACATATTTAATTTCGCACGTGGGAATGAAATTTTGATTCACATCCAGAAAAGTCGACAGAAATTTGCGCCGTCTTTAAGAGCCATCCCTCTCGTCCTTATTAAGAATCGTCTGGAGCTATTCTCGTAAAAACATTGGTCGTTATCCATCAACTCTGCGGCAACAAAACGAGAAAAAATAATTTTTATAAAATTTACACATTAAAACATTAAAAACGCTCCGACATGTTTCGGTCCTAAGACCATCATCAGGGAGCTATATATTCCTTGCTAAAGTCACACTACAAATAGTCACAGATTAATTTCACTGTACCATTTGGGTGTTGTGGCAGCATGCCGTGTTGTGTAATGTTATGTTGCGAAGAGTGCCCTGCTACGGATGTGCATTCTGTGCTTCGTTGTGTGATTAATACCGAACTTGTACAACGAAATTAATCTGTGACTATTTCTAATGTAACTTTAGCAAGGACGATATGGCTCCCTGATGATGATCCTAGGACCTAAACATGTCGGAACGTTTTAATGTTTTAATGTGTAAATTTTATAAATTTTATTTATGTGTAGTTGGTATAATATGAGATGGGCTGGGCATGTGGCGCGTATGGGTGAGGAGAGGGGGGTGTATAGGTTCTTGGTGGGGAAGCCAGAGGGAAAGAGACCACTGGGGAGACCTAGGCGTAGATGGGTGGATAATATTAGGATGGAACTCCAGGAGGTGGGATGTGGGTATCTGGACTGGATTGGGCTGGCCCAGGATAGAGACAGTTGGCGGACGCTTGTGAGTGCGGTAATGAACCTTCGGGTTCTGTGAAATGCGGGGAATTTCTTGACTAGCTGCAAACCGGTTAGCTTCTTAAGAAGGACTCTGCACCATGGAGTAAGTAAGTAAGTAAGTAGTTGGTATAATAATTGAGTAACTCGACACCGTGCACAGTGTAACAACTAAAATAAAAAATGGGAAAAAAGAAATTAACACTAATCGATTATCAGGAAAACGGGGAAAATTGTTTCAGATGGACCTACTGTGGGTCTGATTTTGTTTTAACAGCTTTGGTCTTTCAGATTAACGACCAAAAAGAAAAGTAATCGGTAAATACGGAACGTTTTGGACAGATGTGTGACAGTGATAATTGGGTCTTAAACCAAAGCGTCAAACCAAAATTATTTGTTGATAAAGGATAGGAAATTTTATTCTGAACACTAGACATATTTTCACAGGTCTCCACCGAAGATAACATTTTTTTTATCCACACCTTTCAGTGTGGAAAACTGAGGTATCATGACATAGCTTCATCTAGGACAAAAATTACCCCTCAAATGGCACCTACAGTACACACCGAAGGGAAGGCCTAGAACACTGGTCAGTTATAGCCTGTCACAAACTTAAGTTTGGGAATTTTACATTCGTAGGACAGTGCATTGTGATATATCCTTATAATAAAACCAAAGAGATACACTAATTTATGAAATTTATTTTTGGAATAGAACTCTACATGTTTCGGACAGGTTTTCTGTCCATCATCAGGAGTATAGTACTGTATACACAGCAAAACCTGTATTACCTATACTTATTGCTGTGTATATAGTACTATACTCCTGATGATGGACAGAAAACCTGTCCGAAACACGTGGAGTTCTATACGAAAAATAAATTTGAGAAATTAGTGCTTCTCGTTGGTTTTATTATAAGAATGGGGTTTTGGGGTTAATATCAGAGCTCCAATCTCCGTGTATATAATGTGGTTAAGACCATCCTTAGCTTATGCTTGCCGTTTCGTTGCATAACAACCCTGAAGCTACATGAAAGCGCAAATAATTTCCGATATAAATGTTTTTAATTACCACCAACAGCTGCTACAAAACGGGGCTGGGGGAGAGGGACTGCACAGTAGTGTCGGACATGATCAGATAGAGTCCGTGGGTAATGGGTAGTCGTGTCATCGTTTGATACCTCCTATTGCTGCCGATTGGAAATTTTGCTGTAGAATTCAGGAAAAGTTATGGTTAGCTTTTGATACTTTTAATAAGATGTTGGCCCACAAATGTGGAATAGGAGACCAAATAGCGACACCAAATCTTACTGTTGTGCTTATTACATACAAAATTAAATACAGAACCGAATGAGGAAATGTGCGGTTGGTGTAACAGTTGTGTGGAATTGCCGCCGTTATTGACTTTGTATTTTCAGTTCGAGAATTTTAAGTTTGGCGCTACCCTTTAAATAACGCAAAACTGAACATATCAAGTAGAGCACATGCCGAAACTTTCATCTTTAGAGCGTCTTCGGAGATGCTTCTGCGCAAGAATCATCAAACTGCACTCCGAAATTTGAAAACAAAAACACCATCAAGGCTAATCCACGTGCCGGATCAAATATGGAGGGTCCAGAGAGAAAGATGAATATCAAAGTTTGTCAGAACGTAACGTACACGGATTAGACCGTATTCATTGGCTGAGCAATATACTATAGAAGTGTCGAAAGTCATAGTTACGTGTTTCCTGGCAGATTCTCTTGTAATCCACACACACATATGTTCCGTGAAATGTATGAAAGGTGCTAACTGTTATGTAACACGTGACTTATTTTTATGTTGTCTTGTACTCATACCATTTCAGTGTGTTGCTGGGAAACATCCGTAGTGTGACGGTAAAACAGAGCGTCAGGAGTTAGCCTCCGGAAAGTGGAAATCGACAGGCAATAGCAGAGCGCAAGCCCCAGAACACTTTCGACAGGCTGACATTTTCCAAATCGCTGAAATTCATAAAGTTTTAATGAGAATGAAGAACGTAATGTACGAACATAATTTATACAAACCAGCAAGTACGGGATTTTCCCAGAATTCAAAATGGGTTTTTTTTCTGTCAATATCAACCGCACACTCGCGTAAAAATAAACAAAGTATATCGATTTGAGTTGTTTGTTTTCTTTGAACTTGTTACAGGGGAGGCATTGAAACACGTGGCTTCCTAATTGTGTTGCTCTATCGTTACGCCTGGTGCTGAAGTGGATTTCATCGCCAATCATCTTGCCGTTCTCTTAGCGGACCTAAAATAAAGTGTTCTTGGCTAGTGTAACACAAACAAACACCGTTCTCTTGCGACAAAGACACTAGGGAATGAAATCCGCATTCTGAGTGGAGTTGAGGGCAGAATATATTCCGAATATGCTTGATAACATTTATTTCGTAAACATTTGGTTTGTAGTCCGTTATTTTAGAAACGTGAAGATGAACATGTGCAAGACATATGAGTGTTTATTGGGTTGCAAAGTGTGACACATGTGTGTAGTCTGTTATATACAGGGTGAGCTAAATGTTATGAATGAGTGTTTATTGGGCTGCAAGATGACACATGTATGTAGTCTGTTATATACAGGGTGAGCTAAATTTTCTGTATGAGTGTTTATTGGGATGCAAGGTGTGACAAATGTGTGTAGTCTGTTATATACAGGGTGAGCTAAATTTTCTGTATGAGTGTTTTTTGGGCTGCAAGTTGTGACACATGTGTGTAGTCTGTTATATACAGGATGAGCTAAATATTCTGTATGAGTGTTTATTGGGCTGCAAGGTGTGACACATGTGTGTAATCTGTTATATACAGGATGAGCTAAATATTCTGTATGAGTGTTTATTGGGCTGCAAGACGTGGCAAATGTGTGTAGTCTGTTATATACAGGGTGAGGTAAATGTTCTGTATGTGGCAAATGTGTGTAGTCTGTTATATACAGAGTGAGTTAAATGTTCTGTGCGGCTGCCAAAAGTAGGAAATACGTTACGTTAGAAGTTACAGTGAATAAATATACGGTACTACGTCTGGAGTGTGAAGACGGAAGGGGGTGGGCCTGCGTCGAAGAAGTTACGCGTGCCACGGTAAGTGCTTTTTATATTATGCGATTTCTTCACATCCAGCAGAGCGCACGCAGTTCGTCTCCTGTAAGATGCACAAGGACTTTACCCTCAACCTGTGTTAAGAGAAGAACCCAGTCTGAGGGCATCGGGTTACAGAGCTCTGGGAAGACATTCGTATCTAAAACAGTGGAACTAATGCAAGGCTGCAGAAAATAGCTTAATGCAGATCGTCATTATTTTGCCCCTCACCATGTATTATTCCTATTATGGTGGTAAAACACTTTATGAAAGTCGGTTAAGCAGTGTATTTAGCAGGTATCTTATATTGGATATTAATAAAATTGTAACTTAGGAAAGTTAAAGTAGAATACCTCTTGGGACACCTACATACGCAGATAATTTTAAAATATAAATTCATGAAAGAAGTTTTGATGTCGTGGACTGTGTTCGTCTAAATTAGGCTAGTTTCCAGTTGAAATATTATGCACAGTGTAATGAAGGTTACAGTTCTGCATAAGAAGGCGCAAACGTTTGCATTTATTACGTCTTGAGGGAGTGTGTACAGCAGGTAGTTATTGCGTTAGTAAATTTAGCGGATCTAACAGAGAACACACAAAGTTATGAATTTTTCTCTTTACTTGAGGGTTGTTTGACCGTGCATCTTCCTCATGAAATAACTTGAAATTCCAACTTGATGCAACAAAGTAATATCATTCATCTATTCTTAGTTCTAGCTCGACATGTTTCGGGTACATACGCCCATCATCAGGGGCATTAGATGTTGAGTTGCAGCATATGGTTTTATGCACCGAGTTTTTGGGTGGGTGGTGCGCGCACCGCACACACGACCTACGCAGCGGCTCTCAAGACCACCACATTACTGGACACGCAATTTGTTCCACGTATGTCTTGTGCATGACATTCAAAGGACCGTGCATCATGATATATTCTTATAATAAAACCAACGAGATGTGATAAATTCTCAAATTTATTTTTGGAATAGAACTCTACATGTTTCGGACAGTTTCTCTGTCCATCATCAGGAGTCTATCTAGCACTGTACATACAGCAAGAGGTATATGTCATACAGGTTATGCTGACTGCTGGCTAGCAAGCAGTCAGCTGTATGACATATATGTGTGTACCCATTGCTGTGTTTACAGTGCTAGACTCCTGATGATGTACAGAGAAAATGTCCGAAACATGTAGAGTTCTATTCCAAAAATAAATTTGAGAAATTGGTGCATCTCGTTGGTTTTATTACAAGAAAGTATGTCTTTTGCTTGGACATTGTTTCCTTACCGACAAGTTGTGTCACAACGCTTAAAACTTCGTCTGTTGCTGTGGTTAATAACATAACCTTACTTTACGCAGCTGCTGGCTATGTTATTACGTATAGAAAATATGTATGTTCATAATAACTTCCTATGTGTTCAGGTATCTGACCAATATCAGCTTCGGCACGTTCCGATGGACACGTCGCAATATACAGTAGAGTGACCTGGAGGTCAATTTGCCCCTGTCCACCGCATGAAACCTTATAGAGGGAGGAGAAACCTAGCCCTGCTGTTTCTTGACCTAGGCAATAGATGGAAGTGGGTGGTCAAATTTCACGCCACGGGCGCTTCATCCCCTGGAAAGAATAATGCTAGTTATTCCATGTGAGGTTGGATAAACCGCTGATCCTGACTTTGTGGAGAAAAGATAAATACTTTGTCCCTGTCTGGATTCGAAGACAGGATATTTAACTTTCAGCCTGTATGTGACGCCCAATCAGTGAGTTCTGCTTTATGACGTGTGGTGTTGGTTCAGTCCAAATAACGAGCTGTTCGATAATTCCCTGTCAGGGTGACAGCCACACCGGAAAAAAAGCGACTCTTTCTAACACTTCACGAAATTGACAAAGTTTCGTTCGAGTGTTTCCCCAATTTGAAACGTTTGGACCTACAGACAACTGCTGACTTGACACTTGCGGTTTTCACTTCTGTCTATTTCCTGAGTTTGATGGACAATTCCCGCTGACCGCTTCTCCTAACGCTTTCCGTTTGTGTTTTAGCTTATTTGCAGTGAAACACGATTCGGACAGTTGGCCAGATGAAATAAGACCCAGCTTCTGCCGTCTGCCATTGCGTTCCGCGTTGGGAATTCTCCAGGCCTTCTGATCTAAACTATAATAGGAGAAGTAAAGAGTTGAGTTGGTGTAACGTTGAAGGATATTGAGATAAACAGTAATTGTCGTGGAGGTTTGTACATCGTCCGTGGTTTAAGCTTCAAAAAGCAAGAAGGTTCGGGCGATGGATATCTCCCCTTTTTCGGCTGGAACAAAGAAAGGAAAAAAAAAATCACTCTGAAAAGCTGGTTTCATTTCCTGGGATAAAAATACAAAATAGCTCTTGCTGTAAGTCAGAGTCAGGTTGGTTTTTTTCGGTCTCCATTTTCCTGAAGATGGAGACAGATCCAGCGCCCGAAAATTTTGCGGTATTTTATCCTCATGTGATACACAAAGTCCGCTGTCTCAGTAGCATCTAGCAGAACTGAGACTTTCTACGGACTGAAACTGTAAAAATTTTCAAAAAAATTTATTTATGTATGCTAAAAGTTGTTCCATCTTTAGAGTAAAGACACCCCATCAACTACTGGCTTTACTTTGAGGATGAACTCAGTGGAATCCTACAAAATATTGATAAGTACTTATAAGATACACGGGGTCGCATCCAGACTGGCCGTTATTTTACTTTTCAGCACTATTCTCATATACGATTCATTTCACTTAAACCGGATGTCTTACAGCAAAACTGTCCTTTGTCGGGCTGACTTCCAGTGAATGTCTTTGACACACATAAAACTTTGAATTATTTGTGACACGCTGTACAAGTCATGCAGTTTTCATAACGATGCCTAATAGCCCGAATAGCTCAGTCGATATAGCGACTCGCTGCGTGATTGAAGGTCCGTGGATTGAATCCTTGAAGGGTGGGCGAGATATGCCGCTACAGGCCAGACTGACCTTGGGGCCAACCGTGTCAAGATGGGTACTAGGTCACTTTCCAGGGGGTATAGCAGCCAAGGCATGGCGTTGACCACACACCCCAGCTAGCGCCGAGGTTAAAGAAAGAGTGAAGTTATAAAGGAGTGAGATCAACACTTTAATTTCTTAAGTACATTTGGATCTGGTAGAATATTTGCAGGAAATAATAAAATATTGTCTGAATATACAGCACGAATAGCGTTCAGCAGTTGTGGCCACTGTGCAATATACAGCATGAATGGCTTTCAGCAGTTGTGGCCACTGTGCAATATACATAATGAATAGCGTTCAGCAGTTGTGGTCACTGTGCAATATACAGCATGAATGGCTTTCAGCAGTTGTGGCCACTGCGCAATATACAGCATGAACAGCTTTCAGCAGTTGTGGTCACTGTGCAATATACAGCATGAACAGCTTTCAGCAGTTGTGGCCAC
>Ga0123352_10021536_pt1 | contig 10271 bp, 9 predicted proteins | sample TergutLab28metaG_FD_89700 | JGI IMG/M metagenome (GOLD analysis project Ga0123352, IMG submission 89700) | Labiotermes labralis P1 segment gut microbial communities from Petit-Saut dam, French Guiana - Lab288 P1 | ecosystem: Host-associated > Arthropoda: Insects > Digestive system > Gut ...
AAGTTCCATGGATTTTTTACCTCGCAGACCTCTAGAACGGGGTGAGGGATCATTATTGGAAACTGAACCCCTTACCCCGGGCAGCAAACTCCCCCCACACCACCCACCCCCCCCCCCCCCCATAGGATAAGAGACTAAGTTGGCACAGAGGCGGTGTGTGCGTTGTAGCGAAGGGAAAAATCTTTGTCCATCCCTCATCAACCCAGTCCGCAATAGGGCACTTTACTTACTGGGCGCTTTATGAAATGGAACTAGTAAGGTGGTGTTGGTGGTAGTAGTATTAGCATTAGTAGTAGTATTAGTATTAGTAGTAGTAGTGCCGTTCCCAGTGGCCGCGCGGTCTAAGGCATAGGTCTGCGGCCGCTCGCCTGCTGAGATCGTGGGTTCGAATCCCACCGGGGGTGTGGATGTTTGTCTGTTGTGAGTTTTCAGGTAGAGGTCTCTGTGACGTGCTGATCACTCGTCCAGAGGAGTCCTACCGACTGTGATGCGTCTTTGTGTGTGATCTAGAAACCTCAAGAATGAGGAGGCCATGGCTTGCGTTGGGCCGCAGTGCTTCCCCCCAGAAAAGTAGTAGTAGTAGTAGTAGTAGTAGTAGTAGTAGTAGTAGTAGTAGTAGCGGCAGCTGTAGCAGTAATGGTGGTGGTGGTGGTGGAGGTAACAATGAGTGGGTAGTATTCCTATTTCGTATATGGGCGCTCCCGAGTTCAAGTCTCGTCCTACAGATTGGCTATCCTGATGGAGTTCGCTATCCGCGTTCGCAAATTCGCCAAAGCGCCTCTTAGCTTGGTCATGCCGGTCTGCCTGCCTGTCCGTCAGTCCGCATTCATCAGCGTGGCTCCCACTCGACAGATTTCCATGCAAATTGATACTTGGGACTTTTATTAAAATCTGTCAACACACTCAAAATTTGATTAAAATCGGACAAAAATATCAAGCACTTTACATGAAGAACTAGGTATGTTTTATTGTTGCCGGAGACAAAAATTCCCCATAAAACCAGTTTTTGCGCAACACACAATATTTTACGTTGCTGCCAGTGACATGTAGCTCAACAATACATTGGGAACGCATTATTGCGTTTCCACTGCAAGAATGGTTACGCGAGCGCGCCATATTGTTAAGTTATATGCATATTGCCTGTCTTGTTTGCGGTTTCCCTCAGTCCGCACAGGCAACAAATTCTGACTGAAACAGTAGGTTGACTGAGGCACTGGAAGCGTCCGTCCACGTTCTTTCCAAACGCAACAGTAATGCTACGCTAAAGAAATAAAAAATAAACAGATAAGGAGTAATAACAGGACCAATATCGAAGAGTAATTATGGCGAAGATGACAAAAGCAATCTGATAATTTCTTTTTTTCTTTCTTTCTCTTCGGGGGCCGTGACGTGTGGTTTTGGGTGAAAAGAGACGGTTCAGATCTCTCCGTTGTGTAAGGGTACTTGATGGCATTTGCTGAAATTCAGGTTACCGTATTGAAGGAATTGCATCATGACGAATGACGCATGAAAACAGAATGGCATTGGAACTTCTTCAAGGTGAACATGAGAGAAACAAGGAGGAAACAACTTTCAACAGTCCTCGTAATAACACTTTCACAAGTCGCCACACAGCTGTTTTCTCACGATCACCATAGACACAGCACCGCGCTGTGCTCTACTTTGCGTTCGGGCCGTCCAACAGACGTTCCGAGTTTGACAATTCGAAGTTTCGGCAAGATACATGCGGCACACAGTGTAAACACTACTGATACTTTTTTCAGTCAAGGACGGTTTATAAAACTGTATAATGACCTACAAGCAGAAAGTAAAAAATGGCTATTAAGGATTGTGTAAGTACTGATAAAACCAACAGAAATGTCAGTGACGGTACCCAATCCGCGGAATGAGATTCTTCGAACCCAGCATCCCAAGAATACCAAGAAAATACGAATGCCAACACAAATACTGCAAATTACTCTGATTCTGGAAATTATCACAATGTCCGCCCGACTGGTATACAGAAGCTTTGCGTTTATTTAAACGCATGAAAACGTATCCTAATGAAAACAGCTGGTGCATGAGCTCGCCGTCCTTGGCAGTACATGCTGGGCCAAAGCACGGGCCGTATGGACCATGCGACCGAGGAAAAAACAAGTGGCAGGTGGATCTAACGACATCGAGACTCGCTGTGTTGTGGTTAGCCTTGTATTCTTAAATTCGGGGCTCGAATCTCTTCAATAAGTTACAATCGCCTTACAGGAGCGACACGCACTTCTGGCTTCTTTAATATTATCTTCCAATCTATGCCCAAGTGTCCCACCAAATGGTCTTCTCCCATCAGATCTCCCTCCCCCCCTACACATACACACACTAAAGCTAAAGGAATCACATGCCCCACCAATCTCCTGCTTCTTCATTGTATCATTCTAATGATATTTGGCTAACGGCCTAATATTAGGCATATTTACTCAAGAATTCTCTATAACTAAATAATAACTATTATTATTATTAACTGAAAATTGGTTTATACTCGTTGGCAGTGTGCAACAATGCAAGACAGGACAATAAAATACAATACTGTACAGTACAATACAATAACACACATAAAACAAAATGACACACAACAATCAAGGCAACCCTCTATACGCAAAATTACAAAAAAATATCAAGAACACATATTATACACTATTAAGACTCAGAAGCGAGTAGAACCTAGAAGTAAATGAATCAGTATTAAAAACCACTAGGTATACTAAACAGTGAATAAACCACACTATACAGTAATCATTCTCTCACGTTTCACCAAACCTACACCACAATCCACCTCACTACCATTATATATACTTCACATCCCACTCCGCTTTAATTCCCTTCCCTTCACCGCATTTAGCTGATCCTCACCTCATTTCCATTCCCTTCACTTCATTTCACTTCACATATCACTTTCCGATCCCTGTTCATGGAAATAATCGACTTCGTCCGTATTTTACAATCCCTTCCCTTCACTTATCACATTTCAGCCTCTTTTCCTGGAAATACTCGATTTCCTCCCCACTTCGATTCCCTTCCCTTCATTTCACTTCACTTCACTTATCACTTTCCTAACCCTCTTCCCAAAGGTGCTTGGTTTGGAAGGGAAAGTCCCTAGAGCATTTATAGGTAGTTTGTATTCTTTCTGTTGGGTGATTCCTCGGCGTCTGAATTTTATATGCCGACTTTTCGGAACTCTGCCAGTTCTATCGTCATAGACGGCGTTGGAGTTTTTCGACTAATCGAACGTGTCCTTCAGTTTCCTCCCAACATAGGTGAATTTTTTTTAATTTCAAACTTTCGCCGTGTTCTGAATGTTGTATTCTTTCTTTTGGGTGATTTCCCAGCGTCTGAATGTTATATGCCTATTCGTATAGATAGTTTCTTCCAGAGCTGGATGGTCCTATTTACAAAGGAATATTTCCCGATATCCGTCCTCTGCCTCCTGTTCCTAATTTTCCAATTATAATCGATCCTGCTCAGATAATATGGTCTTTGTAATCTGTCACCAATAGCCTTCCAAGCCGGTTCTCTGAAGTACGCTTTGTAGACAGCACATATGCGTGCTATCTTTCTACGCTGCGCCAACGTTTACCAATTCGATTCGTTCGTAAGATTTGCAAATTCTGCCGGTTTCTTTTGCACCCGGTCTAACGCATTTATCTGTCCCTCCCTGAATGGATCCCAGCAGGCAGCCACATACTCGAGAATCGGACGCACTGGTGACGTGTAGGCTAAACTCTTCGTATTACTATTTCCTTGTTTAAGAATATGCATTGTGAAGTGAAGTGCCTTAAAGTTTTTTTCGCGTGTAATTAACATGATCAGTTCAGGTTCAATCACTGAGTAGGATTATCCCCCAGTATTTACAACTGCTCGCTTCCGAAATTGCTTGGTCAAGTACAGAATTATTTAGTGTATCTCTCACCCGGACTCTCGTGAAGGTAACTGCCTTACTTTTACCTGGATTCATTTTCATCCCATTCTCCACTGCCCACTCCCCCCATTGTGCCCAGACCTATCTGCAAATTCTCTACGTCATTATTGTTCACTATTTTCATGTATATTACACCGTCGTCCGCGAACAGTCTAATTGTTGACTCAATGTTCTTCCAGATATAATTTACGTACTCTACAAACAAAAGTGGAACCAATACGCTCCCTTGCGGTACAACTAACGTTACTCTAACTTCCTATGATAGTTGTCCTCCGACACTGACTCCCTGCGTACGACCCAAAAGGAATTCCCTTATCCACACGACTACCCTCCATTCTACGCATTCGTCATAAGAGAAGGTTTCCGCGGATACTCTTGAAGGATATCCTTCGAGGAGCTCGCGGGGCCAGCGGAGCACAATATGGAAGCCGCTGCGCTAAACCATTAGACTTCTATACACATGTTACTACGTTTTAAAGTAAAAACAAAGTTATGCATGTTATTAATTATGCACCACACCATGAAAACATGGCGAAGTGGATGTATAACTCAAATAATTCTCAACCTCGGCATTAGACAGTGTGGATGGCTACACGAGCCGGTTCCCAGTGGGAAGTATGATAAGTGGGGCCCACAGCCAGTCCGTAGCAATGGCAAAAATAAAATTATCTGCCCCTACCGTCAATCGAAACCCTGTCGTCCGGCCTGTAGCTGGTCACTATATTGATTGATCCTTACCCCATGAAGTGATATTTGTAAAACGAAAATTTATTCCAAAGCGTTATTAAGTCTTTTAAGAAAAAAATACTGAGAATAAAGTTAAATAGAGCCTTGCAGTTAATTTAATTAATTAATTCCGTCGCACAAAATATATGATTAGTTAAAAGGAAGGGAATCAGAATACCATAGTCGGTAGAGTAAATACGCTATGCGCTGTACGGTCCAGGTTTCGAATCCCGGTACGGGCATGAAGTGTTCACTTCTACAAAAATGTCCAGACCGGTCCTGGGCCCATCCAGGTCTTACTCACTGAATAAAGGGGTTATTTCCCGGGGGTAAAGCGGCCGGGGCGTAATGTTGAATACTCACCGCCACTTAGTGCAGAGGAAAGGAATTAATGTAGCTAAATCTCTATTCCTTTTAAATGCCCTCCTAGCGTGGACAAAGATAAGTTTACTTTTTTTTTAACTAGTTACACGGTGGACGGAATTCCGAATTGTATCACAAGACGTGAAGTTGCTTGAATATCGTAGAACGTGCACAAATTGTTTATTATTCATAGCGGTATTCTAACGATGCTGGTATTAATGCATACTCCACAGCTTCCGATGAAATCTGAACTGACGTGTCAGAAAACGTGGCCCTAATGTAGGCACTATCCTGGTACCTGCCTGGAAGGTCTTATGTAAACGAAAACCTATCACACCCGTCAGAGTGTCAACAGAGATTCGAACCAGACAGCTCCCGGTTACAAATCGGAGGCTCGACGTTCGAGTCAACTTTATCTGTGTCAAACAAACATAAAGGAAAAAATGAATAGACAAATGTTCACACTAACAACTGGTGTGCAAACTGTTACTCGTTTACCGAATTATTACAGGGGTGCATAAATCACGGGCCAGAGGTTGCCCGCGCGACTGAATTTTGTGCGGTGGAGACCAGTACTTGCATCTCCTCAGTATGGAACTTGCTTCGTGCCATCCTTCTTGCGACTATAAATTTAAGTTGGCTCCAAGATTTTGGCAAAATATGTGCACCCCTGGCTTATAAAAACGTGGTCAGTCACTCATATTACCGAACGTTGAGAGACAGGATGAACAGTAGATAATGAACTGGAAAGGATATGGAAGAAAATTTTTTGGAGGGCCATGGTGCAACAACCCCTAGTGGGGCCTCATTATCGAGGATTCATAATCACACTCAGACATTCTACAGTCGGTAGGACGCCTGTGGACGAGTGATCAGCCCGACGCAGAGACCTCTACCTGACAATATACAACACTCGCAAGAGACAAACATCCACGCCCTCGGCGGGATTCGAACCCACAATCCCAGCAAGCGAGTGGCTGCAGACCCACGCCTTAGACCGCACGGCCACTGGGATCGGCGAAGAAAACGGTTAAGGCCTAATATACGGTAGGTCCGCCATCCCAGCATTTGCGAGGAATGAGCGAGGAAAACCATGATAAATCTCAGTCTAACGATCTCTCGCCGGGGATTTAAACTCTGGAACTCCCGATTACATAGTAGGAATTGTAGCCGAATATTTTTTATATATTTGTTTCTTAGGTTTGTTGGCGTCAGGTACGGACGGTTCATAGCCGTAAGTTTTGGTTCTAATCTGTCGACGTATATTCAGAAACGTTGGTGACAGGTGGGAAGGGAGAGATTTAAACGGCGAAACGGTTGGGAGCTGATAACGGACGCTAGCAATCCAGTGCGAAGCAGTCGCGTACGGGTGGTGTTTGTGGGAGTACATAGAAGTGACTGTGTCAGGTTCCTGGAAATGATATGGTTGTTTAACTGGACATAGTACTCCATTATTTCATACCAAGAATACAACGAATAAATAAAACATAACTAAAAAGAAAATCACTAAAACCAGGTGTGATTCGGTGAACTACACTCGTCTCCCGGTAAGAGGATCACGTACCAGTTACAATGGGTGATCGTGAAGAGAATGCTGGGTCTCAATGTTCGGCTACACAATGAAACTCTTCAATCGCCTGACAAGACACCAGAAATGCCTGTATATTCTTTGTGTGCATTCTAGTACAGTGCGGTGTTACTGACTTCACACACACGCACGCACGCACGCACAAACAAACACACACAAACACACACACACTCACTCTCTCGCGCACACACTCACACACACACACTCTAACTCTCACATACACACACACACACACACACACACATACACACTCACTCTCACACACATACACACACACTCACACTCTCTCACATACTCACACACACACAAACACACACATACACACTCACTCTCACACAACACATACACACACTCACGCACATACACACACACACTCACGCACGCACATACACGCACTCGCGCACATACACACTCACGCACATATACACACTCACGCACGCACACCCTCACACACATATACACACACTCACGCACATACACACACACACGCGCACACACACACGTACATACACGCAGCTTCGTATATCTATCGGACGTGACGGTGTAGTGGTTATACTACAGATTCGGACAGTCTGGAGATACAAGATTTGAATCTGGAGCAGAATAAGGATTCTTGGTCCTGGTTTTCTTCTATGCCTCCAGGAAAAATCCAGGACAGTAAGGTCTACGATAAAACCTGAAGCCTACTTCCTTCTACTTCTTTCCTAATTAATTTATAATAATCCCCCAGTAATTTGACCCATAACATTGATAGAACACAGCTAAATAAACAAAGAAACAATCGAAGAACAATGCGACCAATCCAAGCATTTCTTAGGAATCTCAGAGCGTGTGGCTAACAATTTTCGAAATGTATGTAGAATGTAACAGGGCCGACACTTTCGCTTTCCTTTGTTTAATTACCTCGAAAGAAACGAAGTTTGAAATTTGAAAAGGTACGGTTGTACCAATCTGTTCAATTGGGCTTTAATTAAATATACACTTACATAGAACACGCAGACCCATAAATTTACTTGGCAGGAAGGTTTGGGTAATAACTACTGACATTAAGAGACTTCAATAATCTTGGAGTGCGTTCGGAACACAACTGTAGATTATTGAGAAGCAGAGCGTAACAATTCTACGGAGTTCACTTACTTTATTTAAATGTCTCAAAAACAGTAAGCCTTAGGGGAGAAAAAAAAAAGTACGGTGGAAGTAAATCGCATGCCTCGTTTTTTCTCTACGGATGATTCGAAACGTTTTCGCTCCGATGAATATTCACCGACTGACGACCAAAAAGCAGTAGTGTAAAGTAACGGCTTGGTCCGATTTAAGAGAAATCTTAATGCACCAATAAGGTATTAGTAAACTCCACAATATCAAATTTCTAAAACAAATCCTTTCACTGATTCATTTGCTGTTTCATGCGTAGAGACGAACGGTGGACATTAAGTGTATAGAAACGTGTATCGGTGTGTATTTAGTAACTAATTTTATACATCAATAACATCTAAACTAACTGTAAACAAATCCCCGGGGTAGTTTTGTGCTGGGAATTACTTCCCAGACGGAACGTTCATACTGGAAGGATTATGAGAATGAGCAGATTAACAGGCGGTGATAAAAAAAAAAACCAACACCGTACCCGAAACACCTGTCATAAGTTCAAATAATTCCACTGGTACAGGCTATCACAAAACGAAAACGGTTCATTTTGTGTAAACCTAACTATATTTCTTCGTTTATTTTATGATTCACTGTCAGTTGGAAGGGTTATATACCTTCGAACGAGAAACGAGAGAGAGACAGAAAACTGCAGGATTCTAGCTTCAATAACCGGACCAGCAGTTGCTTTGGACGGTCTGATAAAAATCACAAAAATTTCGGGCAGAATAGCGAATCACGTGCCCGAGATTTGAAACGAATACAAGTAATATACGAAGCCGAATCCCTAATTATTACTCTTAGGGGCTTACTACATGTGTACAGATCATAGCCTTTAATTTGGCAATACTGGTCTGACGTTCTGAACAATGAAAAACACGTTTATTCACGACGACACTGAAGCACAGTTACATTTGTAATATATTCTATTCAGCGTCGTCTGGTCGTTTGACTGTTTTAAGAAAATCTGAGTTTTATCCAGAATGCCTCACTGCATACTTGGCTAATCAGTACTTCAAGTTCAGTACAGTGCACCAAAACGTACCAGCGGTGTCAGATGCCACACAAATTAATGTTCTGACAAGATCGCAAAGTGCCCACGCCCTCCACTGTTTCTGTAAACTCGTACAAGTAAAAAACTGTCGCAAGTTGTGAATATCCACATAATTTTCAAAATGAACTCTGGAAATCACAGGCAGTGATGCCAGTCTGATAGAGCTAAAAGACAAAGTTAAGAATTGCGCCTGTGATACGTGCACGAAGGTGATAAGAGGCACGGAGGTGGGGGTCTACATATTCTATCTAGACTCCGCACTAAGAGGAGGTGGGCCGTCGCCTACACGCTCTGGTTGCTTTATCCCTATTTCCCAGTAAATATCTGGCTGGGTGAGCGCCTCACAGCCTGTTTAGAAGACGTGGGAAAGAGAAAAGAGCCTGTCTGCGCCAGAAGTCGAATTCCGCACTTGTAAGTCAGTAGCCAGGCAAGACACTTACAGTAATAATAAATATGGCAATAATAATAATCAGTTTGTTAATTAAATAATAAAGACAATGATGGTGATGATAACAAGACGGGCACTGTAGTGTAAACGTTAACACTGGGGCGCCTTCGGGAAACCAACGTTTTCGGTAAAAAGCAATATTACACATTCTGGGTGTGTGTCTGTACCCTTAGTTATCCAGCACGCAACGCGCATGCGCCATACTGTCATCTGTGATTTGTCCGGTTGTAGCCTACCTAATTTTCCCACATTATCTCATGAACGACACGATTTTCGAAAAAAAGAAAAAGAAATTGAATACAAAATGTTTGTTATGATTTTCTCTAAAACTTCGTCTGCAACATTTCTCGTTCCAAAAAGAATTCAGCGAGGTATTATCATAAATGTAATTAGGTCCGCATGTAAAGTATTCGTTATACTTGTCACGTTGTAACGAAACTTTAAATTCCTTGACAAATTTTCGAAAAATACGTATCAAATTTATTGAAAATCCGTTCAGTGAGAGCCGAGTTGTGCCATGCGGGCGCACGGACATCAGACATACATGACGGAGTTAAGAGTCGTTTTTCGCAATTTTGTGAACGCGCCTAAAATCGATAACAAGGCAACAGGTTACTAGTGACTAGTGTATGGAACACCTAGAATACCGTAGCGTATATACAACAATATGCACAAAAGTTAACCACTGACATAAAATACTGTTATTAATATTTTCTACTGGTGCAGCGAGAGAATTCGTTTCATGAGAAGGCCGTTTTAATGGGGCATAAAGCACACTCGCCAGGTTATTACACTACAAATATCTTTCATATCCCAAGGGGACTAGCGTAACGGAGAATGATAATAGGTCGAAGAGTCATCAACATATTCTGCGCACCCACCCCCCCCCCCAATGAGAAAAAGAAAAAACAAAAAAAGACAAACACCAAAAAAATAAAAAAAAAAACAAAACAAATTTAGAACGGTAAAAATTAGAAAACAAAAAAAACTCCCAAAA
>Ga0123352_10021538_pt1 | contig 10270 bp, 13 predicted proteins | sample TergutLab28metaG_FD_89700 | JGI IMG/M metagenome (GOLD analysis project Ga0123352, IMG submission 89700) | Labiotermes labralis P1 segment gut microbial communities from Petit-Saut dam, French Guiana - Lab288 P1 | ecosystem: Host-associated > Arthropoda: Insects > Digestive system > Gut ...
CTCGTAGATTTTGTGAGTGAAATAGGTTTCGACAAACTTGGAGTGTTCGAGTATTCGCAAGAAGCCGGTACTCCTGCGGCAACTATGCCCGGCCAAGTACCATCGGATGTTAAAGCCGAACGAAAAGACACTCTCATGAGCATTCAGCAAGTGATATCGCGTGCTAAGCTGTCAGAGAAAACAGGAAAGCAGTGCAAAACAATTGTAGAGAAGTATGAACCCGGCGAAAACCGCTATATAGGCAGAACATACATGGATGCCCCCAATGTTGACGGAACAATTATGTTCTCCGGCGAGAAAGAGCTTAGCCCGGGCGACATTGTAGACGTACGAATAACCCATGGTTTCGACTACGACCTTGAAGGCGTTGCGGTAATATAGGGATAGCCCGCCCGAAACTAAGAGATTAGGAGACAGATATGAACCTCGCCAATAAGATAACCGTGTTTAGAATAATCCTTGTGCCGGTGTATCTCATACTCCTTATGCAGCAGACTGTAGCCACAAGTTATGCTGCTGCTATTGTGTTTACTATTGCCAGCTTGTCGGACGCGCTTGACGGACACATTGCAAGAACCCGCGGGCTAGTGACGAACTTCGGCAAGTTCTTCGATCCTCTTGCGGACAAGCTGCTGGTTTGCTCCGCGCTTATTGCGATGACATACCTTGGTTACTTTCCGATGTGGGGGACAATTGCCATAGTTGCGCGCGAGCTTTCTATAACAGCTTTCCGCGAGGTTGCTGCTGCATCAAACATTATAATAGCGGCGGATAAGCTGGGCAAGCTCAAGGCAATATCGCAGATGGTGACAATCATTGGTTTGACTATTCCAATCCTCCCGGGTTTCCTTAATGCTCTCCTCACACCGATGATTTGGTTCACCGTATTTATAACACTATTATCCGGCGCGACATATGTTGCGAAAAATATTCAGGTACTAAGAGACTAAGTGATTAAAGATTAGGAGATTTCGATGCTGACTTCAAAACAACGAGCATACCTTAGAGGGCTTGCAAACAGGCTTGACGCTACACACCAAATTGGCAAAGGCGGCGTTTCACCGGAGCTTTGCGCCACTGTAGACGAAGTTCTTGAAAAACGCGAGCTTGTCAAGGTGTCTGTCCTCAAGAACGCAGAACTTGATGCCAAAGAGGCCGCAGATACGCTTGGCGGGCGCACGCGTTCGCAGGTTATTTGCGTGATAGGCAGTAAGTTTGTACTTTACCGCCAAGCCAAGGACGAAAAAAACAGAAAAATTGAGCTGCCGAAGAAATAGTAATAGCCAAAGCCTATCCCATATGCGAATGAGATAGGCTTTTATATTGTACATTCAAAAAGCATTTTGAAAATGTCTTGCATGTGACGTAAGGTTATGTGCTAGACTGTTGAGAAGGAGGTCTTGAGGCGTGAAAAAACGAGCAATACCATATGGCTATATGACTGCGGGTGAGATAGCGAAAAAAATGGGTGTTACCGTTCGCACTATGCAATATTACGACAAGCATGGCATATTGCCGCCGTCGTCTGAGAGTGAGGGTGGACTTAGACTTTATACAAACAAGGATATTGTGCGGCTGATGCAAATTCAGTCAATGAAGCACTTAGGTTTTTCACTGAAGGATATCAAAACCAGGCTGCCTTCGATTGACACGCCGGAGGAAATGTCGAATATCCTCACTGAACAAGCAAAAGGAATCCGCGAGAAAATTAGCTCTCTGAGAGATTCGTTGGAAGCTATCGAGAAATTAAATGCGGAAGTAGTGCAAATGGAAACTGTGGATTGGGCGAAGTGCGCGGATATTATTACTCTTGTGCAAGCCAAAAGCGACTCATATAAGGTAATCAAGCATTTCGACAATAGTGTAATTGTACATATTCACAACCGTTTTGACAAAAAAAGCGGAAAGCGTATATTGAACACGCTCAATCGACTGAATAAGCGGGTAATTAGGATAAAGAAAGGTGGTCTTCCCCCTGAAAGTGAGCAGGGTCAAGTACTTGCAAAAGACTGGTGGGATATGGTCATGGATTTTACCGGCGGCGATATGAGCTTGTTGCCCGAACTTTCCAAGCTTGCTGATATTCAAAGCGAAAACAAGAGCAAGGATAAATTTGAAATAGATTTCGAGTTCATTGACAAGGCACTGACGGTCTATTTCTCAAATATTGGACATAATCCATTCGATGGAAAGGAATCGTAAGCATGAAAAAAGTAAATAGTAAAACAATCAGCTTTATTTTAAAAGCTGTCCCACTTGCTATGGGGGTGGCTGTTGTTGTACTCTCTATACTTAATGAAATTGAGGTGCATTCCGCCGTAATTATGCTTGGTATTGGCTTAGCTTGCCTGAGCCTAGGTTCGTTAGATAAAAGTGAAGAATAAGTATGAGTAAATAGAAAATTTTAATTGGGCGACCATACACGTGGTCGCCCGCCATTATTTCTAGGATTTGAAACCAAGGAATTTCTCGAACCAAGCGACGGTGCGATATAGTCCTGCAGCCATGAGCATAAGGAGCATGATGCTTAGCATTACCCAGTCCATACGGAAAATCTGTGAGCCGTAGATTATGAGGAAACCCAGCCCGACATTTGCCACAAGGAACTCACCTACTACAACGCCGATAAACGAGAGGCCTATGTTTATTCGCAGGGTGTTGAACATAGAGGGGATGGACGCGGGCAGAATAACCTTAGTGAGGCTTTGAATGCGCGTGCCGCCGAGGGTGTATATGAGCTTGGTTTTCTCGCGGTTGACTTCGAGGAAGGCTTGGAGCATGTTCATTATCGTGACGACAATGGACGTTAGTATGGCAGTCACGAGGACTGAACGGAAGTTTGTACCAAACAGCACGATTATGACAGGTGCCAGGGCAGTCTTGGGCATTGAGTTGAACATGACAAGGTATGGCTCAAGCACTTTTCTCAGAAACTCGTTCCACCAGAGCGCAACTGCGATGGCTATACCCATTATGCTGCTGAGGGTAAAGCCGAGCAGCGTCATTCCAAGTGTCGCACCAACATGCTGCCAAAGCTGCCCTGTTGCTATAAGCCGCTGTGCGCCCGAAATAATGCGCGAGGGCTGGCTGAATATGAATGCGTCTATGATACGCGCGTTTGCCGCAAGTTCCCAAAGTACGAAGAAGCTGACCGCAAGAGCGATTTGCGCGGCAAGTACAAGATGTTTGCGCCGTTTAACTTTGCGCAAGTAGATTTCGTGTTCGAGTGTGTGAGTTGCCACTAGCCCTCAAGCTCCTTCCAGATAAGATTGAAATGCTTGCGAAAGTCGGGATGTTCGCGTGCTTTTATCGGCGGTGTGCCAATGTCTGAAAGTCCGATGTGGTGTATGTTTACGATATTCGATGGGCGGCTGCTAAGCACGATTACTCTGTCGGATACGCTGACAGCCTCCGAAATGTCGTGCGTAACGAGGATTGCTGTTTTGCCTTCTTTGCGGATGATTGTGGCGATGTCGTCGGTGACACGCAGGCGCGTTTGAAAGTCAAGCGAGGAGAACGGTTCATCAAGCAGAAGAATGCTTGGGTCTATCGCGAGGGTGCGGATAAGTGCGGCACGCTGCCTCATCCCACCGGATAGCTGCGATGGGCGGTGGTTGCTGAACTCGGCAAGACCGTAGCGCGCCAGGAGATTTTTACATTCAGCGCGGCTCTGATTGTTAAGCTCGCCGCGGATTTCAAGCCCAAGCAGCGTATTGCCGAGGATTGTACGCCACTCGAACAGATGGTCGCTTTGTAGCATGTAACCCACAGAGCGGCTGACTTTGCCGCCATCCGCTGTGGGGTTGCCCTCAATCAAGCATTGCCCGCGTGAAGGCTTGAGCAGCCCGGATATTATCGAAAGCAGGGTCGACTTGCCGCAGCCCGACGGCCCGACAATGCTCACGAACTCGCCCTTGGCAACGCCAAAGCTGATGCTGTCTATCGCAATTGTTTCGCTGTGTATGTCGTGGTAGTTCATACCGATATCTTTTAGTTCAAGAATAAAACTCATGAGAAACTCCTCCTCGGATGTACTGGCATATAGTACCATGATATTAGACTTGCATCGCTTTTGTGATAGCTTGTATGGAGGACGGTATAATTTCGCCAGGACTTTGAAAAACTATATGTTGATTTAGTTTTAAACACATCAATTTAATTTGCAAAAAACAAATGATTTCAACCACGAAATACACGAAGTTCACGAAAATAATATTATCCTAAGTGACCCATACAGTCAGTAAACTGTTTTTTAAGTTTACTGACTGTACAAAATCCATTCTGTCTCACAGCCAAATGGCTTAGATGTCATATGAACTATGACTTTTTCGTGTATTTTGTGTGTTTCGTGGTAAAAAATTCCTTGCCTTATACTAATTCCAGATTAAATCCTTGAAAACGAGCGAAGCGTAGCGTCAGAGGACGCAGAGTGCTTTGAGCGATGTTTGAAAGGTTTTTAATCGGATTTAGTATTAATTTCAAATTAGATTGATGTGTAGTTTTAAAAGAAAGTAGTTGAAAAAGTTGGCATTAGGATATATAATAGAGCAATAAGTCGTCCTTGCCTTTAAATTAGACGACCGTTAAAGCGGAACCAACCTTCCGCCGTATTGGAGGAATCCGTATGACTGAAGTCATAAGCTGCGGAGGGGTTGTTATTCACAAGAACAAAATTCTTTGCTTGTACAAGAACCAAAATGGAAGATATATGGGTTGGGTGATGCCTAAGGGTGCGGTCGAAGAGGGCGAAACTTACAAGCAAACCGCGCTTCGCGAAGTTAGGGAAGAGAGCGGCGTAAGTGCCCGAATCGTTAAATATATTGGCAAAACGCAGTATAATTTCCGCGGCAACACAGATATTGTTTCCAAAACCGTATATTGGTACTTGATGATGGCTGACTCATTCTATTGCAGGCCCCAAGAGGAAGAACATTTCGCCGATGCAGGTTTTTACAAGCAACACGAAGCCTACCATCTTCTGAAATTTCACGACGAAAAGCAGATAATGAAACGAGCCTACAATGAATACAGCGAGCTTATCCGCAGCAATGAGTGGCGCAAGAATGACAACCTTTTCTTCAGAAAAAGCAACTTAAAGTAATATGAAGTAACTGTCCAGTAGTGCAAATACTAAAATATTAGGAGTGATTGTAATGAACGCTACTACCCTCTATGAGCTTAAAAAGAACATGCTCGACGAGATAAGAGCAAGAAATAACTGCATTCAAATGCTGCTCATTGTGCTTTTGAGCGTTGTAATCATCGCGATTGTAGTTTTTGTTATCGTGAAACTGGTTAAGAAATTCCATTGCTGCGATGAATACGACCTTTACGATGACTTCGACGACTTCGACGATTTTGAAGACTTCGATTTCGACGAAGACGATGTCCTCGCAGATGATGGCGACTTTGTAAAATAATTCTCTACACTAAAAAGCTGTGGCTGATTTCCGAATTATCGGATTTACCACAGCTTTTATAGTTGTTTGCCTTACCGTAAGAATTGCGGCGTTCTATAGTCGTATAAGTTGAAAAACGACTTATACAACATAGTGATTCGGCATAACCGAATCACTAGTGCCACCGTTATATTTTACGCTATGCACAAAATCTCACTATATTCCACAAAAAGAGGATAAACAGCATAATTGCGAAGATGAAAACAAAATACTTATTCAGTATATTAAGAGTTTTAGACAGCGCATAAAGAATGAAACCGCTAATTACCAAAATTATTATACCGGCTGTTATAGTGATTAACCGGTTACTCATCACGAAGCTTGTTATTGAGCTTGCAGTAATAGTGTCTATATACTGAAGAGCCGAAGAGATATGTGCAGCCGCCAGCGTAACCAGTATAATGAGCGCTATTATGACAATCACTCGTAATATCCAAGCCCAAATAATTATAGAATATCCGGCCATTGCCTTATTCAGTTCACTAAATTTTTCGCTGCCCCAAAGCTCAATTTCTAAATCATTTGCATCCTCTATTGCGCTGTTAGTAAAATCGGCGTTTGTTAATATTACCCCGACATCACATTTGTACAATGCTTTGCCCGCATGTATTTCTTGTACAGCTTGACGGTTCACTTTTCCTGAAAATCTTTTGCATTGGATTGCATATTTTTCATCATTTTTTATGCAGGTAATATCAACACCGCGGTCGCCGCTCTTTTTTGTGACCTCTACGTTTAAGAAACCATTTTTCCGCAATAACTCTGCACAGTATACTTCGAAACTATGTCCATCCATTGTATCAATTTCACTGCTGCTTCTATGAGTGAAACTATCGAACTGCTTTGCCATAAAAACCTCATTACGAATACAAGTGTTTTAATTTCTATAAAAATCCGAACCTTAACTGATGACGTTCATATCAGTATGGTTCGGATTTTTCACATTTACTGCGGATGAGAGGACTTGAACCTCCACGGGTATACCCCACATGAACCTGAATCATGCGCGTCTGCCATTCCGCCACATCCGCAAATATGTCGAAGAACAGTATAACATAGGCAGGCCGTGAAAGCAAGCTTTTTTATATGCGTGCAGACACAATGTTGCCCCTATGAAACTTTTCTTTTGGTTCAGGGCAGGCTTGGTTGTAGGGCGCGGGCCGGTCGGTTTTGCTGTGCGAAAGTGGGCTTCGTCACTTCGTTCCTCGCAAAGACAGAGTCGGCTACAATTTCGTTACAACCTTTATGACATAATAAAGATATGCGAGAGATGTATGTAGGGCGCGAGTAAGATATCGCGCCATTGTGAAACTTACTAGATTGCGTTGTGTGTGAACGCTGCGATAGCGCGTGTTGGGATAACGCAGATTGCGCCAAGCGGGTTGCCGCCGTTGAAACCGAACAGGCCGTTGTCGAATCCGCCGCCGCCGAAGCCACCGAAACCGCCAAAACCGCATCCGCCGCCGAAACCGCCGATTGGGCCTGTGCATGAGCTGCCTACCGGGCAAGCAGGTGCCGCGCCGACATCGCAAAGCAGGCGCACTACGTTACAATCGACAGAAACCAGAACTCCCGTGAAACCTGAGCCTGAAAGGCCGCCGCTGGTCGTGAATATAGTCACCGTTTGGCCGATATAACGGAACATGTCCTCGGTAAGTGTTGTAAGCCAAGCATCCATAAAATTTCCCCTCCTCATCAATGTGGTGGGAGTTGTACACTCCTAATACATCTTATGAGGCATACCGGAAAATGTTACAAGCTGTACGCTATCATCTTAACCTTGACTGCAATTGTGCGCTGGGATATAATGGTATGGTCAGTTTAGCGAATTACCCCATAGCAGAAACTGCGGGGTAATTCGTTCCGCGGTGTTCGCGGGAATAACTATTTTCAGGGGTGAAGTATGAGCAAAACAATGAAAGCTCTGATTAAGAAACACCCACAAAAAGGGCTGTGGCTGGAAGAAACCGCGGTGCCTGAAATCGGCAATAATGATGTGTTGGTGAAGGTAAAGCGCACGGCAATCTGCGGCACAGACATGCACATATACGAATGGAACGATTGGGCCGATAGGACAATTCCTGTGCCGATGGTAGTCGGACACGAGTTTGTAGGCACTGTCGAGGCTATTGGGTGCAATGTTGAACATATCAAGGTCGGCGCATTAGTCAGCGGTGAGGGGCATCTGGTGTGCGGAGCTTGCAGAAATTGCCTCGCCGGACGCGAACATTACTGTCCTAACACAAAAGGCATTGGGGTAAACCGCCCGGGTGCTTTTGCCGAGTATTTATCAATACCCGCAAGCAATGTGTGGGTTTGCGACCCGGCATTGGACGAGCGTATTTACAGCTTCTTCGACCCATTCGGGAATGCGATTCATACGGCACTAAGTTTCGGTGTTATCGGCGAGGACGTCCTAATTACAGGCGGCGGCCCGATAGGCATAATGGCAGCGGCGATTGCGCGTCACTCAGGCGCGCGCCACGTAGTGCTTACCGAACTCAACCCGTACCGGATAGAGCTTGCGCGCAAGATGGGCATCAAGAACGCAGTAAATCCCAAGGAAGTCAATCTCAAACAACTGCAGAAAGACTTAGGCATGAAGGAAGGCTTTGATGTTGGCCTTGAAACATCAGGAAGCCCCCACGCCTTTAATGATATGATAAACAACATGGTTTCGGGCGGCAAAATCGCGCTGCTGGGGCTGCACGGGCAGGATACGAAGATTAACTGGGACAAGGTAATCTTCGGCAGTCTGACAATCAAGGGGATTTACGGCCGCGAAATGTACGATTCCTGGTACAAGATGACGGCACTGCTGCAATCGGGGCTTGACCTCACGCCGCTTATAACCCACGAGTTTGATGTGGCTGATTACGAAGAGGCATTTGAAATTGTGGAAAGCGCGAATTGCGGTAAAGTAATACTGAAATGGTCGTAAATTAGAACTCACAAGATTTGAAAGGATTGATAAAATTGCCTAGAGAGAATTACGCACAACGCATAAAAACAAACTTAGACAACCTGCGCAAAGCAGGAACATACAAGACACTCAAGCATGTCACTACGGCTATGGGTTCTACTGCACATGTCGAGGAATTCGGCGACGCAATCATAATGTGTTCAAACAACTACATCGGGCTTGCAAACAACCCTGAAGTTGTAAAGGCCGGAGTTGCCGCGCTTGAAAAATACGGTGCGGGTGCATCGTCCGTACGCTTTATATGCGGTACATTCGACATTCACAGAAAACTTGAGCAAAAGACTGCCGAGTTCTTGGGCATGGAAGCCGCGCTGACATACACATCGTGTTTTGCGGCTAACACGGCGGCGATTCCCGCATTCCTGCAAGACGGCGACGCGGTTATTTCCGACGAACTGAACCACGCGAGTATCATCGATGGCTGCCGCATGGTTTCAAAAGGTGTTTCGAAACACGTATACAAACACGCCGACATGGCAAGTCTTGAAGAAAAGCTCAAGCTTACGGCAGATGCCGGTGCTGTGCTGGTTATAACCGACGGCGTATTCTCGATGGAGGGCGACATTGCGCCGCTGCCTGAGATTATCGCGCTGTGCAAACGCTACAACGCACTGCTTATGGTGGACGACTCACATTCGTCAGGCGTTATCGGCAAAACAGGGCGCGGTACTATGGAATACTACGGCGTCACCGAGGGTGTTGACATTATTTCAGGAACATACGGCAAGGCTCTTGGCGGTGCAGGCGGCGGATTTATCGCGGCAAGCAAGGATATCTGCGAGATGCTTGTACAGAAATCGCGCCCGCATCTGTTCTCAAACTCATTGCCGCCTGTGCTTTGCGCAATTGCACTCGCCGCGATAGAATATCTCGAAGCACATCCTGAAATCGTCACGTCTCTGCGCAAGAAAACAGAGTACGCAAGAAATACTATCAAGGCAGCCGGGCTTAACCCACTCGAAGGCGACAGCGCGATAATCCCGATAATTGTCGGCGAAACCTCAACCGCTATAAGCGCGTCCGAAGCGATGATGAAACGCGGAGTTTACGCCATCGGCTTTGGTTTCCCGGTTGTACCGGAAGGCGAGGCGCGTATTCGCCTGCAAATATCCGATACGCTGTCATATGAAGAAATCGATAAAGCAATTGCGGTAGTTAAGGATTGCGTAAACGCACTATGACCACCCCGTCAGGCTACGCCTGCCACCTTTGGCAAACTGGCCTTCGGCCACTTTCGCGAAGCGAAAGCGCAGACACGAGGAGGGGAATTAGCAACTTCATAAAGGAGTTTTACCATGAAATTCACAATACGTCCTGCGTATGAAGACGATGCGGCTGACATAAACGAGATTAGGCGGCAGGAGAGCGTGCTGCCTAATATATTGGCAGTACCGTCGGAAACGTCGTCGCACACGGAGGATTGGCTTAGCAATATAGACCCTGCCACACAGCATGTATTTGTCGCCGAGGTGGAGCATAACGGCGAAGCTAAAGTTGTAGGCATAGCCTCACTTGCTATATCAAGCAGATTGCGCCGGCGCCATAGTGCGGCGGTAGGCATAATGGTACACGAGGATTATCACGGCAAGGGTGTCGGCACAGCTCTGATGGACGCAATTATTTGTCTTGCCGATAACTGGCTCATGCTTGTGCGTCTTGAACTCGATGTTTTAGCGGTTAACGAAGGCGCGGTGCGCTTTTACGAACGCTTGGGGTTTGTTAAAGAAGGCGTAAAGGTCATGGATACAATCCGGCTTGGAAAGTATGTAGATTCAATTTTCATGGCAAGAATCAACCGCAAAGCAGCTAATTAGATGCATGCAGTTCA
>Ga0123352_10021542_pt1 | contig 10268 bp, 6 predicted proteins | sample TergutLab28metaG_FD_89700 | JGI IMG/M metagenome (GOLD analysis project Ga0123352, IMG submission 89700) | Labiotermes labralis P1 segment gut microbial communities from Petit-Saut dam, French Guiana - Lab288 P1 | ecosystem: Host-associated > Arthropoda: Insects > Digestive system > Gut ...
CTTCAGGTTGTCTTAGGGGAACTTAAGATCTTACTATAAGCATGCGCACGCACGTGGTGTAGAGATCTCTACATACGGGCCTTATTAACAGAAACAAAAACAGGAATCTAATGAAAACAACACAAAACAAAAACAGATACAGCTTTATTTTTCTGTATCTGTTTTTGTTTTGTGGTGTTTTCATTAGATTCCTGTTTTTGTTTTTGCTAATAAGGCCCGTATGTAGAGATCTCTACACCACGTGCGTGCACATGCTTATAGTAAGATCTTAAGTTCCTCTAAGATAACCTGAAGATGGCCAGTACAGGCCAAAACATACAGTTGTCCATTTATATAGTCATTAAATACACGTCATGTGACAGTTGTGCTTGACTACATAAGATTTTCCAAGTTTCACGCACAATGGGGATGACACACTTCCTAGATTATGTTACTTGTGTTGTAAAATTGTGTGAATTACTGTCATTAGGGCAATTTTTGTGTTCATGTTAAGCTCTGACTTGAGTGAACTCTGTGCATACAGCCATTTGTATATTGTGTCCTTTGGTTGGAGCCTGTGAGAAGTGTGTTGGTTGCATGGAAATAGCTGGCACACAGATGATTCAAAACAAAACTAGTTGTGTACAGTAGCAGAATTATAACGTTTATTCCCGCCTTCACTGCTGTACTTCATGCTTTTGGTCTGCCATTGGAACATTTGATGTGGACTTCTTTGCTGGACTTTGTTCATAGCTTGAATGTAACATCGGTTTTTCAAAGCTTGTTGCTAGTCTGGTGTTCTTCAAATGACATCAGCATTTTGAGTTACTTGAAACTCTATTTTTTTTTTATGTCTGGCGCATAGTAGTTTTTGTGAAATGCTTTGAAAAAGTATTGTAATAGTCGTATTTGGTGGCGTTGCAGTGTGTAATATTAATTAGCTGTAATGTTGCGATCTTTGGCATACCTGAATTGCAGATCGGCAGACACTGACAGTATTCCCTTTTCATACTGACAGTATTCAGTGAGTGGCAAACTTTCAGTGACCTGTGAATCAGGCTTAGGTCCTACTCTTCATTTCTTAGCACAACAACATATTGTGCAACTAAAGAACTTACAACACAGGTTGCAGTAATGTCACCACAGTGTAGCCGATGTGTATTGTGTGGTGGTCCTGTTAATGCCATACCATTGATTTACTGGCACTTTATAAAGTACACAGTACATGTTTTCAGTAATGTATTTTTAACTTGTTGATGTGACAAGTAATTGAAGTTCTGTGAGTAATCAAAGTTGCCTGCCTGAATCATTTCTACATTTTTTCCTTTTTGGATAGTTGGAGTTTGTATTAGTATTTAAAATTCTGTGCAGTGTCTTGATATGAGCTACATTGGTGAGCAGCAGAGATGAGCAGTTCTGTGGTTTCCGTGGTTGTGGGTTACTGTAATTGTAAGCATTAACAGCGAGCAGTGGTGTGAATGGTCACAGTGCAAGAAGCTGAGAGGAAGGGGTTTGAGAGGGATGAAGCTTTATTTTTCATAAGAGCAACAAATTTTTGCTCTTTTTTGTATGGAAAAATGAATTTTTATTTAATTTTATGGGCATTAATAATTTTTAATAGTTTTTATTTGTTGATGTAAGTGAAGAAAGAAAGGTTTATGATTCGATTGACACAGAGTTTAAACAGTTCTCTGGTACAGTCAGTTTGGCTACAGTGCAGTACTTATGTTCTGGTCATACCTTCTGTTGTAGAAAATTGTGTAAAAAAAAATAGGGTCGTTTAATAAGATTTTGGACTATTATCCAACCTTGTATCTTCACAATGGTTACAGAAATCACAGGATGGCCAACACGCATATGCAAACATTCACATTATACAAACGGTGTTCACCTATTTGTCATGTGCATTGTAGCCAGTTCTCATTAACAAAACATGCATTGTAGCAGAATTGACTCTTGACAACTTCTTTTGCCCATTTTTTTAATGCTGGTTTGTTTCAGCATTTTTCTCTTTGGTTGTGTGTTGGCAAACATTGGTATGTGGCTGCATAGATGTTGCATACTCAATATTTCTCAAAAGTAGATATGTATAAATTGTTTTGTGTGCAAGTACAGAATGAAATATATATGCCACATTTGTTGGTTACATGTTATTTTATATATTGTGAAGTGATTGACATTGATTTGCAAATACTACCAGTGTAAGGGGACCTGCATTGTTGTATGTGTTGTGACTTGTATTACAGTGATTGTAACAGTATGATCCTGTGCTTTGACATGTGGGCACTGTTCGACATTTTCATTTTTGTAAAGATACAGAAGCATTATATAGGTAATATATTACTGGATTGTCTTTAGATGAAGATGAAGAGGGTCTCGAGGATGAAGAAGATGAAGATGACGACGAAGATTTAGAAGATGAAGATGTCGGGCTAGATGCTGTCTACAAAGAACATCTCGAGGTAAGATCTGTAATACTGTAGGTTGAGGATGAAACGAAACCTAGTTTTTGGCTAGAATAGTGAGTGTGTTGTAACTATGTTATTCTGGTGGGAATTATTCACTTCGGTATGAAATGGTACTTCCATTTCCTAGTCAATACAGTTGTATTGCCTTCTTTATCACCATAGATTGAATTTTGCTCACAGATTGTGTGTTTTTACTGATCTTGTGATGAACAAAGGTAACTGATTGTTTTTAAGATTGTAGAAGTTCCTGCTGTTAGGTGCTAAACTGTGAAGTGTCATGTAGATGAACTTCAGTTTTTTCATGCACTGAAATGGTTTGTATTTGGGATGCAGTTGCTTGTCCTTTTTTTCTTTTCTAAAGCAGATGTATGACAAGGAATGCCAGAATGTGTTTGGTTTTTCCTGTCATTAATTGTTACATCTAAAATATTTTTTCTGCTTGCCATGTTAACACATCACTCCCAGCAGCTTTGCCTCTGGGTTACCTTGCAAATTAGCCATTAATACTCTGTAGACAAAAAGCTCTGATGAAAGGTGGAATGGCAGGCTGTTTATGCCCAAGAAATCTCTGCCGCTGCATCATGTTTTGACACCATCGTACGTGAAACATGTCCTGAGAGAGAAATAATGGCAGGTGTCACTTTACATGATTTACTTTATGCGATTTCACTTCAACATGACTTGAAAATTTACACCACTTTTAAAATTTAGGTGATAATTTTCAGTTTAATGCGATTTGGTATAGACAATCTGTGCCACACTTATCTTCTGTAAGAGGCTAGCAGAGAGTGACATAACTGTCACACCATCAGTCACTTGTATAGATTGATTACATTAATGATATAAGCATGTGACTTATGTAGTTTCCTCTTCAGCATCAGTGACTTCCTTTTATCAACATGAGTGAGGAACATAAATCTAAATCACCTAGTGCAATCCAAGTGACAAATTTGCGAAAAACAGTCGGTACTAAAGAGGAATTTGACATAATAAACCGACTTGAAACAGATGAATGAATTGACATACACTTGTAGTAGGTTACATGCAGTTTGTGATAATGCTTATTGGATTAAAGAAATTACTAAGTCAGGAACTAAAGTGTTTGTGTAGCAAAACTACCACAGTTCTGTTGGAATGAACTGTACCAAATGGTATGGATGTGAGGATTAAATTGTTACTGCATTTGAAGTAAATATATATATAGTGTAGTAATGTATGTATACTTTATAGAAATGTATATATACTGTATATACAGTAGATATTTACATTTCTCTGTCCTCTAGTGGTATAGTCATACACTATATAGGATGAGATCATCAGTCCTCTAAACCCCAGGAAGTACAGTATTTTAAATGGGAGTTTTTTTGTTTGATTTTTGTGGCATTTTTGAGGAATGTAAACCTGCCACAGAAGGAGACCTACCTGTAATTGGCCTTGTCCCTCTGTATTACTCTGTGATCAGGGTTGGATTTGGTAGTGTGTATGTTTGTATATATGCTTATTGAGGGGAGATTTAAAATGTGCACATTTTATAGGAGGAAAGTGAGGGTGAAGACTATGAAGGAGAGGGTGTAGATGATGATGAGGATGAAGATGAACTTGTGGAAGAAGAAGAAGATGGTGATGATGAAGATGGAGAGGATGGTGAGTGACTTCAAGTGGTATTGATTAGGCCATTTGCTGTAAGAGAGTGCACTACAATTAAGAGATTGGAGTTTTGAATTCTTATTAGGTTTCCATCCAGTGTAGCTTAAATATCATTGCTGGTAGTGTACCAAACCCTAGTGACAGGTGGTACAAAATCATAAAACTTGGTGAAAAGTATTGGTGAATTGGAGTCAATATTGATTACTGGTTCTTGTCATTGTACTTTCATAGTAAGTGTAGCCAATTATGCATTATAATGGGTGCCATTATATGTTTAAGATTTTTTGTAGCAGACACGCCTTATACCCTGCACTGCATGGTGCATGAGTAAATGCAGTTCGTGCGTTACTGCAAAAGACAGGTTGTTTTGCCAGTATTGCAGTTAGCTTGTCTGGTATTTGTGTGTTTGGAATGTTTATATTGTTAACATATGGATCACATATAGAATGGCTTGGCATGTTTGATTAGTATGTTACCTACAATTTAAATTTCATAATTTTACTGGACACATTTCTTGCAGAGTCAGCACCACGAGGGAAGAAGAGAAAGCATGAGGATGGTGAAGGCAACTAAAGTGGGTGGCCAGCAGGAAGTGATAAGCACTGTGATGCTCTCAGACCAAACAGACCGAGCACAGTGTGCACAGGCCTGCTTGCAATGTTGACTTGTTTTTGTTATAGTGGGTGAATTCAATGAGCGGTCCGATCCAAGCATGTGCCCGCCCTGCCTCGATGACTAAAACGTATATGCGAGTGTGGTTGGTTAGGTTTTGTTGGTTGATCATCTTGTGTGTCCTGGATTGTGGCAGCATGGCCAATCTTTCTCTTCTCATCGCGTTTTAATTGGCATCAGGAGTGTGGCTCAAGTTCATGTGCCGTGCCACATGTCTCCTTGTCCCCTTTGTGATTTGTATGCCAACTTGTACGTCAGATGATGAGATGGCCAGCTGTCATCTACCTGCCTGGCCTGCCTACCCATACCTGACCATTGTCACTTTGAACAAAGGATGGAAACATCTTTTTTGTACAGGAAAATCTCAGAAGCATTATTAACTATATATATATTCTTTGCACTTGTACTCTAGCACATTTAAAACTATTAACATTAGCAATTTAGTTGTTTTAAGAAGTTGTAGATTGTAAGTGAGGAAGGGAATGGTCTGGATTGTGAACACTGTAGAGAAACCAGTACCATTTTGGGTTCAAGATGCCTTATCAGGTTAGGAATGACATGAGACGTTGACATGACCGAGAATTGGTCATTCTGTGTGCAGGAGTTTTTAAAGAGATGCCTATTTTTTTTTCATTGTAGAGATGAGAATTGTTTTAAAACATGACTCATCCTTCTTTATAAGGAAAGGGCTCCTATTCCTGCAGTTCATTCTGGCAAAACAGTTTGCTTAGCTTCTAAATGGCCATGAAAAGTACAAATTGTCTTGAAATTTTTGTAACAAAAGGAGTCTTATATTATGAAGAACTGTTGGAATACAGCTTTTACATCAGCTTCCTTTGGTTGAGAATGCTGGTACATAGTCCTCTCTGCGAGTTCTGTTGTTAAAGGGAATTTTTATCAAAAGCCATGTTTTGCTTCGTTTTGAACCCAGTGTCTGGTTAGTTATAGTGAATTGTTTCCTTCCCTTATTTTCCGATATTTAAAAGAGAGAAGTATACACTACGAGGATAAAGTTTAACAGAGACATAGGTTGAAAATTTGTAATCTTTGTTCATGTATTATGAACAGTTGTGATGATGTGCTGTCACATAATCATTGCTTGGTTGTGTCAGTTTAAAAGTATCTCAGAATAATTTATATCAAGTTCAAAAAATAAGTTTGTAAATGTGAAATGATTCTTGATACCAATTTTCTTCCTATGTTTACCTGTTTAGCATATAATATTTTAAATAAATGAATAGATATTGAGGTGCAGTTATGTCATTTTATGGCTGTCTCTTACGGATTGGAGTAATTTTTTTTTACAGTATTTTGAATGAGGAGGGGGCAGGGAAAATAAAAAATTGATTCGTTACCATTGAAGTTGTTTTGTGCCATTTAAGGGAACTATGCAAGTTAAATAGTTCTATTTCGGACTGGAATAATTCATACATTTGCCATTATACACTGCAAATTCTCTTTGGTCAGTGATCTAATAAATTCAGATTTTGATGGTAGTTTCAATTTGAACCTCTATTGATGGGTAGGGAGGGGTATTTTTGATATTTCAGTAACCCACTGTGTTGACTTCAGAGTAGCATTTTATTCATGGTATTAATGCAAGTATTTCATTCTGGTAAATAGTAACGGTAGAAACTTAACAGACTGGAAAGTTTTAAGTATTTTGTGGATTATCCAGTTTTAATTAAACTGTGTATTGACATTGGTATGTTAAAAATAATTTGAGAAATAATTGGTTTATTTGCATTTGAAAAGGAAAGTGCTCCAATGAAGTAACAGACCCTGTCTGAACAGGTTGAAAATTCTAATAAGTATATGTTTCCCCCTCTGCTTATCCTTTGGTATGCCATCAGGACCAACCAAGCACAGGGATGTGATTTAATGTACTGCTCTTCAAATTGCCTGAGGTGATGGAGTCGGTGTACACATACAGCAGAACTTCTGGAGACCCACATTGAAGTTTGTTTTAATAAAAGCTTTGAATTGATAGGACTTTTTTGTGGTTTTAATACCTGTGCACCACACAGCTTGTTGAAGAGTCTGTTGTATTTCAGCTATTGTGTGTGCCTTCATCAAAGTTACAAACACTTTCCTATGTACAGTGTTTCCATTGTGTAGATCAGGAAACTTGTGTATAGCCAGTAAAAGGTTTTCCTAACGGTTGATTGACTTTCCATGTAGATTTGAGCATTTGTGTCACACTCCACTTGGAAAAGAGTATAGATTGTGTAAGTTGTCCTTATAAGGTGGACATGGCATTTAGCATGTGGAGGGAGAGGTGATACGTATACAGAGTTTTGGTAGGGAATCCTAAGGGAAGGAACCACTTGGAAGACTCAGATGGGAGGATAATATTAAAGTAGATCTTCAGGAAGTGGGATGGAGGGGCATGGACTGGATTGACCTGGCTGAGAGAGTCAGGTGGCGGGCACTTGAAAATGTGCTAATGAACCTTTGAGTTCCATAAAATGTGGAGAACATCTTGCCTAGTTGAGAACCAGTTAGCTTCTCGAGAAGGACTCTGCTCCATGGAGTGAGTAGGTAAGTGGGGAATCATAACAGGGCTGTGTGTAATGTGTTGGCCATTGGCTTGACTGTTAACTGATAAACTACAGGAGCTAGGTGTGTGTTGGTGTGGATATACATCCAGAACATAGAGTACAAATTGTAGAACTTGATATATATGGACCATTACAAACATGGCAGTGTTTTAAGTTTCAGTGGTTGATTACTTCCAGATATGGCAAAGTTGGGGACTTGATGATGAGTCCTGTTTCATGTTCTTGAATTGGTTTGAGAAAAGTTAAAATTTAAAGTGGGACAGAGTACTCTGTTTAGAGTTAGTACTCTTTAGTGTGGGGCCCCCCCTTTTTATGTGGTGCCATTGCAAGTGCATAAATGACAATGATGGTCAACAAATTTATGCTTTGTTGAAATTGATTATGTATTGATTGAGGGCTGGGAATGGAGAGGTTTTTACTAGATTTCAAAAAGGACTTGCTGTGTCTGCATCTTTTGGTAACAAGTCATAGACGTGAGGGATGCATTTTTTTTTTACTGCATTCCATGTTTTTCATGTAATGTGTTCATTATTCCTTGACTATTTCAACTGATTGAGCTTGATGTTTGTGTGACTGCATCATTCATACAATAATATAAACAGCCAACTAGATGAAACAATGAGAGATTTTATTGATAATTTTTATCAGCTCAACATGTTTTGGGTGATAATTTCCCCCATCCTCAGGAGTGCTAGACTGTGTTTAGAGCTTGTGGTATAATGCACCTGCGATGCTGCCTGCTGGTGACCAGCATTATACCACAAGCTATAAACACAGTCTAGCGCTCCTGAGGATGGGCGAGATTGTTGCCCAAAACATGTTGAGCTAATGACAATTATCAATAAAATCTGTTATTGTTGCATCTAGTTGGCTGTTTATATTATTGATGATTGAGCATCTGTCAGGTTATGAAACGTGTACTCCCTGTATTAATTGAAAGTTTGTATATGATTTTATGTTACACTTGGCATTTGTGGTGCTCAGTACCTTTGCATTGTGGAATTACACTGTATGTTGGGTGCTGCCAAGATTTTTTGTATGTGAACAAATCGATACATGCTTCGGTTTTGTAAATTTTGGTTTCCCCAGAAATTGAATGGGTTCGTGTGCTGAAGTGAGAGTTTACTTACCTTGGCCATTGGCTGTGGTGAATTCTGCCTAAAGCTCGTTATTGTTTAGTGTGTGGTTTAGCTGTGCTCTGAAGGAGGGTTGCAGCAATTCGTTACTTTAATTCCTCTGCAGTAGATGGGAAGTTATGGATAACTACAAAGTTATTCCATGATAGGTGGGTACCTGTCAGGATGGCATGGTGTGTTGCAGGTAGATAAGCAGCCACCATATACAGATGATAGCTGCAAGTACATGCAATAAGCAGTAGTGGACAGCTGACATGGGGTGGTCCTCAAGCTTGGGGGTTGGGAAAGGTCTAAAAACTCGTGAAGTGAGATAGAAAACCAACAAGATGTTTATTATCAACACTTTCTTAACATGTTTCATACATCATTATGCCCATCTTCAGGAGTACAAGACGTGTGTTTCTGGATGTGGTGTGCTTTGCTGGTCCTGCTGGATGTGGTTGTGGGGCGCTGTGTTGTAGGGTGCAAGCACTGTGAAGGTTACTGTTACTGTCGAACAGTAACTTTCACAGTGCTCGCACCCTACAACGCAGCGCCTCACAACAGCTACCAACCACATCCAGCAGAACCAGTGCAGCGCACCACATGCGGTAACACGCGTCTTGTACTCCTGAAGATGGACATAGTGATGTCTGAAACATGTTGAGAAAATGTTGATAATAAACATCTAACTGTTGCATCTTGTTGGTTTTCTCTCTCACTTCACAATTTGCTCACGATGCACCGAAACCTAAATCTAAAAACTCCTTACTGTAAAAACTTCATCATCATGTAATGAACATTTCATACTGGGCTGATCCCTTGACATGATGTTAGCAATTGTAAAAGAGTGAGGTCACAAATTTGAGGAGGTCATATAGGCTGGGGCCACCAATGACAGTGGCCAGGGAATTAGTGAGTTATAAATTAGATTTATTGGGTTTGCAGAAGGTTGGAAAAAGAGAATGTGCTTTTTTTGTGTGGAAAGGGGAGTGAAAAATCAATTGAGGAACTGTAGTATATATATATATATAGTGCCGAGAGGTTCCTGGTGTGCGAACTATTCTGAATGTGCAAGCACCAACTGAGAAAAATGTGATGATTAAAGGACAGGTTTTATGAGGAAGTAGAACAGGTGTGCAACTATTTTCTTGAGTACTATTTGAAAATTACTTTGGTAAATTTTAATGTCATGTTGGGGGAGGGAGGATGTTTTCAAGCTGATAACTGAGAATGAGAGTTGACATGGGGATAGTAATGATAATGGTGTTAGGAGTAATGTTTACCACATTAAAAAGTTCAGTAGTTGAGAGCACTGTTTGCACACTGAAATAGACCTGTGCTTCTCATTATTAGGGAAACCTCAGTGAGATTGAGCATGTATTGTTAGAAAATGGCATGGAAGTGTACTTTCAGGGGAGCTGACTGTGATTCTGATTACTGGTGGTTGCAAAAGTTAGGGAAAGGCTGTCTGTAAGGAAAAAGGATTGAGAGAATTTTGTCAAAAATCTCAGGTAAATAGTCAGGTATGTGTGAACTGAAAACATGGTTTGATTCACAATTTTTAGATCAATTGAAGCATTGTAAAATGCATTTGTTACAGAAATCAGATCAATTTAATGTAGATAATCTGACCAATGTAAGACCTGATGGTTATTGACAAATCAGAAGGGGAGGGGGGTGGGGTGGAAGAGGAAATATTTGAAAAGTAAAATTAATGAACTTGGGGGGGGGGGGGAGAACAAGAAAGACAATGTTTTTGGATGGGGTGAAAAGAATTTTTAAAAGGTTACCAAACTGGGTGAAAAAAAAAAAAAAGGAAAAAG
>Ga0123352_10021543_pt1 | contig 10268 bp, 5 predicted proteins | sample TergutLab28metaG_FD_89700 | JGI IMG/M metagenome (GOLD analysis project Ga0123352, IMG submission 89700) | Labiotermes labralis P1 segment gut microbial communities from Petit-Saut dam, French Guiana - Lab288 P1 | ecosystem: Host-associated > Arthropoda: Insects > Digestive system > Gut ...
ATTGTCATTGAAGTGAAGGTACCTTTGGATAAGCTGAAATCTGTTCCTAGACATTGTTTGTGGAAATATTGGAGTCTGAAAAATTCCTCTCATTGACCAATACAATTCTAATTTTGGTTTTCGAACTATACCAGTTACAAAAATCAAACCAAGGATATTTTATTTCGATTACTGTTACTGGTTTCCATTCTTCACTACGTGCATGTTTTGTAATGGCGCGAGGCATTTTCGCGATCTGTTGTTGTGCGTATAAATTTGTCTGGTCAACTACTATTTCAATGAGTTCAGGAGGAATATAATGGTCAAAATAACTAATCACATCTTCTTCATTTTCAACTGCAAATTGCACGCCCGCATTGCCTATGAAGGGCGGTATTCTTGGTTGACGATCATTTTTAGAAAACCCCGTGGTTGGGTTAACATCTATCTGTCTGCGACTAGGACCCGGTGTTGAAATGTTACTCTCATTATCACTCTCATTTGCACTTTCAGATTCACTCTCTTCACTATTTGAAAATTCGGGAATAATATCTGTATCTGAATTACTGTCATTTACAATATCATTCGCCGCATCAGCTAATTCTTCTTCAGTTCTAAATCCAATTGTTTTTCTTTTCCTAGACGCCATGTTGCACTGAGAAGTATAAACTATCACACATACACGATTTCACGTATAAAAGATTCTTTATAGCCTGCAGCCAGAGACAGCCCACTCTCCCTCTGAGTATAAGGATAAACCCAGTTTATTATATCGCAATGTAAGCATAATAAGCTATAAAAAGGATAAGGATAACGTCAGCTAGATATACTGAAGCTGCTGTACAAGTTTCCCGCCAGGTCAGCTAATTTAAGCTGAACGAGCGCGATTAAAAAATTAGATTGACCAAGGTCGACGCTGGCGATTTTAAGCATGAATTATTAAGTCGACTAAGGTCGACTATGGCAGTGAATGTGTTAAGTCCACCCCTCCAAAAATTATTAGCTCGTTAAGCCTCAGGCAGTGGCAATTCCCAAAATTTCAGTCACAACTGCGTTCTTTGTACGGTGTCGGGCCACCACCTTTCTTCAGGACAAAAAGAGAAGCTTAAGACATGCATGGGTGATTTGTTGCTGATGGTTCCCTTATTAACTTCCTTTTATTATCTGTTAATTAGTGCAGTATTTGAAAATTTTCGTAAGGCGTACTGTGACTGACACCATCCTCTTATGTCTTCGAAGTTAACAGTAATGCTATGAAACCTGTTACTGCAAATGGGATTCTGACCAACATAGAGACGGAAATGTGAGAATTGTATAGGAAGACGTGAGTAGAAAATATCACTAATAAACTCCAGAATAACAGCTTCACGGCTGCATGACAACTGAAACTGGCGCACAGGAACGGTGAGTAACTGATAACTCGACAGTGCATCCAGAAGACATTGTGGTGGAATAACCACTACACCACTACACCACTCGTAGGTAAGGCAGTTCAGAAGAAGCGAGCCCACCAAAACACCACCTGTAGTTTTCCATCCGTTGCTGAGGATATATTGCTTTCTAATTTTTAGAGGAACGAGTCATGAAGGTGTTAACATCCGCTCCGATGTGCAAGAAATGCATCTACCTAGCTCCAGGACAGTTAAATCATACCAATAGAAAAATTAAGACCATGTATCTCAGATGGAAGAAATGTCACTACTTAGTCCCAGAGAACCACTTTATGGCACAGCAAGATGTGCTGGGACTCCCACTCCCAAAATTTACAGCATTCGATTTCGGATTTTTAAGTTTTAACTTGAAATGACATACAAGGTGACAGTTCAGCGTGACTGTAACAGTGCAGCTCATTCACTCGAAGAGAACTGAAGCACAGCATGAATATCATGCAATTCAACTTACGGTCACTGACTCGTTTCGAATAATAACTCTCGACCACGACAATACAAATATTAAATAACAACTCTGCAGCGAAAATTTTAAATATGTAAACTCTAATATTCACGCTAATGAAGAGTCACACAATGGCGTTTTTAATTATATGTTTGTAAACTGTGCTAATTTGTTACGAAAAATTACAATGTTGTAAAAAATGTTGAAACAAAAACCCACACAGATATCAAATGAAAATGTGCATTACAATCAGCGTTTATGTACTTTTTTTAACGAACATCGTAACAGCTACAACGTCTATGATCAGGGCTTCAGTAAGGCAGCCCGGTGTTCTTGTCACATTTTTTCCCGGCTTTTTTTTTGTGTGTGTTACTACTGTTTGTGTCAACATGACACAGATTTATAACGATACACACGTCATTACACATCGCTCATGAAAGAGCATTATGTCATAATCCACAAAATTCGTCGAACTGAGATTCCCACATTGCTAGAGAGTTGAGTTACAAACAGACCTACTGTCAAAATGTTGTGTCCACAAAAACTGCTTCTCTTTATATTTTCGTAAAAACATAACAGGCTTAAGTGTGGTCTGTTAATGATCTGTCAAGTTAGTTCTGTCTCCTGTAAAACCGTGTGTCAGTGCGTTAAATAAATTGTTCGTCCATGAGCCGGATGTACTTTCAAGCTAATATGAAAATATTTAAATCGCCATATTTAATTACGTTGATGACATTTTATTTTGATTTTTTTACTTATTTGGTAACATTATTATGTTTATTTGTAAATCAGCAATTTTGAGTGTAATCTAAGAATATTCTTAGTGAGCAGAGTTTTGTGTATGTAGGGCAACCATGTTTCGTGTTCACTAATTTGTTTCGTGCAATAACAACTAATGACAGATTTTCGCCATTAAGAGACATACATACACACACACATACATACATACATACATACACACATACATACATATATACATACTTACACACATACACACACGTACACACATACATACATACATACACACACACATACATACATACCCACATACATACATACATACATACATACATAGGTGTATCCATGAATGCTATGCCTAAACTTGACCTTAACATTTAAATTCTTCTATAAAATTTCAACATTAATTCCTCGAAATATATGCTAGTGTTGCATCAAGGTACATATATATATATATATACATACATATACAGACACACACACATACATATGTATGTATGTATTTGTGTGTGTGTGTGTGTGTGCGGGTGTTTTGGGGGGTACATAATTTTTCTACTTGCCACACGATGTCATTAAACAGTTGTTACATTACTCTTCAGGCTTAGGCCATGCTGTCATTTTCTTGATTGTAGAAGTTATAGGAGCTAGGTAAATACCGATATGCTGCTCTATCATCTTCAGGCTCAAATACTTGTTATAGCTTGTGTTCAGATTCTACTGTATTGTTTAAATTTCAGACTTTTTAATTTGAAAAGTGTATGTTGGCCACCCGATGTGCCGGCCCTGAACATCACTCTTTACCGGCTTCCCAAACACATTTGCACCTCAATGTATAAAAGCAAACGACGGTCGATCCTCACATTGCGCACATCATTCACATCCCAAATGCTTCCTCCACCGGTGAAACATCATTCTTTGTGGAACAGGCAAAAAAATTGTGACGCCCACAAATGTGTCTAGTTGCAGCGGAAGCAGTTTGTTGCAAGGTCACCGGCACCCCGCGACAAGTCGAATAAGACGGAACAACACAAGTTGAAAGAGATACTGTTAAGATTAGGTATGTGTGTTCAAAAGGGACCAACCGAAAACTGCTGAACAGAGGTGGTCCAGTAGCAGAACTCTCTTGACTGTCTTCTTGGTGTCCTGGACCCTGAAGTTAAAGCAGATTCCCAAACAAAAATCGACAATTAGACCGTAATTTGAATTTGATTAACTGCATTTCTGTATTTTCTCTCACTCAATGTAATATTATCTTTACATCTTAGCATTCTTTGTCTATGCAATCACTGTCAGTGTGGTCCTTCAACAACATTATATCGCAATCTGTAAAGTACAAGCTTTATTAACCTTTTGGCGCCGGAATTATTTTTTTTAATTTTAGCACACCCTGTATGTAAAATGTGAATAATACAGGAACCAAATATGTTAGAATTATGAAACAAACTGCATTTTGAAGAGAAAATAACGGAGAGTATATACCATGTTTAAAATATTCAGTACCTGTATTTGTTGAATAAATATATAAAATGCAACTTTAGAGGTTAGCGGTGCGGTACGACCACTATATTTGACATTAGGCGTCAAAAGGTTAATAACATACTCGTATGGCCAAATATAACAAATGTAATTATAATAACAATAACGACAACAGATATACGGAATCAAGTTTAATGGAATATGGCACCTTCCGGTCTGTGTCAGTAGTGTTGGTACATGAAGTTTTTATAGGTGTTGTCGAAACGGCACACAAACTCTACCAGGCGCTAGTACGGACAGATATTTAGCAATAAATGCAGAAATTTATACCTAGTTGCGCGAGGTCTCGTGTCGTCACCAGGATGTGTGACAAATCTTATTATTAAAGTAGGTAGGAAGGGAACGTGAATTAAAGTGTGGAGGTTATTTGAAACTGAGACGGCGGAACAAGACGTTTAGGACAATTACATGACGAGGATTTTCAGATAATAATAAAGCCATTAAATTGAACAGGAGGATATTAGTGAGGCAAGTAGAACACATGAAAAGATGAAAACTACATGGAAAATTTTAACGGAAAACTTAAAGAAGAGAGTCTGTATGTTAGGAGCTAAGAGCTAATGAAAAGATAACTTAAAAAATTTGCTCTAAAAATGTAGGGCCTGAGAGTGTAAACTGGAATCAGATATCTCAAATTAGGTTGAAGTTGTTGCTCGTTTTTACGAACTTGGTAAATTACTTCTGGCTCACTGAAATGTAGTGAACTTCTGTAGAAGACAGATGATCCGTTACCAGACAATAATGTGCTCCACAGAGCCAGTTATTAAGTATTAGAAGACCTTCCACAAATATTATGACAGGTAATGTGAGGCTGTAGTGCCAAAGCAAACAATTTAGAACGACGGCTTTGCATGGCGACGAATCTATGCACATACGACGCTGTTGCGTTGACAGTCCTTAGCGTCACCTGTTGCATGTCAGCGCGCACACAAGACAACTGCTTGAACGTTCGCGGTCACGTAGGGTCGTTCAAATGAAAACAACGTCCTTACTGCATTCTGCTCGTTATCGGGACGATCATAACGCGAAAAGTAGGATCTTCAGTGTTCAGACACTCACCCAGTTTCATTATTCTGCGTACTGGAAGCCGTAACCAGCTATAAATTACTCAACGCCACAGGTATTTTCAGCTATAATTAGCTGAATTATAGCATAACAGCAACATATCACTGGTGTCTCTTCTACTGAAATACGTTAAAATCCTGTTTGTTACTGTAGTGAAGCAGTCACTGGTGGATACATAATTTTTAGTGTAACTAGGCCAGGGTATTGCCAGCGATATATCCGCAGTATTGAGACACGACAAGACACAATTGTGTTCTTACATAGCCGGAACACACGAAGCAACAATCCCTGTAAATGAAAGCAGAATTGTCATATTGAAGTCATTGTTGTTACATCTGAAGATCCTGCTAAACTAAAGCCCACTCACCGGCTTTATGATTTGCGACAATGTCTGTCACTACTTTCATTATCTCTCTGTTGTCTTCGACTGTTGAGGATAGCACCCTTTCACCGTTCAACCGGCCTGTCTTCCGTGTTAATCTACTCTCTGAGACTCAGGCCATATTGAGAGGGAACTAGCCCAGTACCAAGGTCGTAGCCAGGATGCACCACTCATTGCATCTTGCACATGACGTAACATACGTTTTGAACAAGGAAGGACAAGATTTATTATTAGGTTTTAACAGTCAGTCTTTCTGGAATCCATGTTAAAGGACAGGCAACCACCGGCATTAGACCGCCAAAGGTCGTCACCCTTGGCGACGTTGTTAATTATGGACTTTCGCTTAGCTTGGAGCCAGTATCAAGGCATCATACGTGCGTCATGACTGGCGCCGATAGTACTTACAATAAACATATATGCCTAGGAATTTCTTTGCATCCTTTCCTCATTATGCTACGTAATGATGCTACTTCAGCTGTTGCGGTCATGTGTCGCTGAAAGACAGTAAAGACTAGCAGCACGTGAATAGGAAGCCATGGTGGTTATTACCCTAAGAGAGAGGCACATTAATCAGACCGTCCTTCTTGTTATCCACACGAGCGTAAATATCATAATATTGATAAACAGCCTGTTGAAATTACAGTGGGAACAATGGTGATAAAAACAATTATTTAACTGTAACAATAAATGTATGAATGAAACAATTTCTGTTCACACGTTACATCTGTCGCATATAACAAAAAGATGTGTTAAAACACGAAACCACATTAACATTCCAATTGAATAGGACAAACTCTTATGGCACTCTGTCTGTTGTCAACATAAATACACCAACTGCCTGTCACATTAAAGGCTTTCAACTTGTCAAAACTATTTAATAGTTCAACGAAACTCAATTTCTCAAATAACATTCCGATAAAGTAATAGGAAGTAACAGAAGTAATTTTTAATCTACTGGAACAGGCAGGACCTGCGATTATCGTTCTAAAAGCCCAACTATCAGCTTTTGAAATGAAATGCTTAAAACTACTAATGATCTCTATTTAATTCTTCACTGAAGCTTACGTAATAAGTAACACATCTGTCAGTCGAGTCAGAGGCTTCCAACAGGTCATTAAATATTTAATAATCAATAAACCTTAATTATTTAAATATCATTATCAAAAATAATTCACAAACACTGTAATAAAACGTTTTATTTACTACAGTTTTTCAAAACATATCGATAGGTTATATCGACCAAACTCTGCTGTAACCATGTAAACCTGTCGCTGATATGCCATACCCTTATATCTATATGCCATATTTTCAGCCGGGAAGTAACGTCACCCAGTCAGAGACACTGTGTATGAATATTATAGGTTATATAGAAGAGTAAATCTATTTTGGTGAGCCGTTTTTTAATATCGTATCGTGCAGCCCCGCTAAATTTGGCTTTGTCCACATGCTATTAACAATGCCAACGTGAGAGCCGCCTGAACTTGCAAGGCGCTAGCAACACCCGTTACATATAACGCACAATTCTGAAGAGTTGTATCGAGGCAGTTGTATGATTTTTAGTGCTGTTACTGACTAGTCTGACTTCATACCAAAACTTACGTACGTTAAGGCATGATCTGCTGCACAAGGCACGGAGTGACGAAGGCAGGGCATAGTTTACAGTCTGGTAGATTTTTTTTGTGTCGTCTCTACGTATATAAATGAAAGGAAAGAACGTGTATGTACAGCTATGTACTGCAGACAAAGACGATGAGTCACTGTAATGGACAAACATGTGCGTCGCCAGAGAGGGAGCATCCAGAATGACAGGCGGCAGCGTTCAGTACACAGGCTAAGATATGACGGTTTGACACCAGAGTGGTTGTCTGTCTGTCTGTCTGACTGTCGACAAGTCGCAACGTGAATTTGACTTTAGAGACGAAGTCATCCTGAATTATCCAGTCTCAAGGACATTAGCACTGTCGCGCGACGCATCAGCTGTGCAAGTTGCAGTATTTGGAACCGCAAGAAGCCCCCACTTTTCTCTTGCCATTATCTCCGTAACCTTTCAACTTTGGATATAGGTGTTTTGGGTTATATCGGTATAATTTAACATAAGGAACACTCTCCCGAAGTCTGGCACATTCCTCCTGGGACACCCTGTATAAAGATTCAGCCCGTACTGTGCGTTAAACACACACACACTCTCGGTTAAAAAAATCAGCCACTTCAAGTCCTAAGGTAAAGGTAAAGGTAAAATTTCTTTTATAACCTTCTATGAAGGAACAAGGGGAAGAGAGGTTTATCTCTACTGTTCCTTCAGACACGGCGCTAGGTGGGGGGCGGCGGTTAATGCAACGCCCCTGCCACCCCACCCCCGAAATGATCCCGTACACTTTGTACACAAGGCTTCGTGGGCCCTAGGGCTTGTCTGGAGAGGTGAGAAAAACCCGCCCTACCGGGATTGGATTCCCAGCCCATCTAGGCCGTACGGAGTGGCTGTACCCGTTAATGCCATGTGCAGAAATAACTGCTACTCTTTAGCGATCCATAAAAAAACGAATTTAGAATTCCTGAAAGTCATACGTGATGGTATATATGGTAACCACTTGGCCCAATAGGTCAAGAATGTCATTTTAGAAAAACGGCGTATACAAGACAGAGACTCGGATGAACATTTTGCTTAGTCACGATACATTCTGTGGGATGGATTCATCTGGATGAGGTTTAGGTTCCCTGGCGGGCTGTAGCGACAATGGTCGGGGTTACTGAACACACTGACTTCGTCAAAGCGGTAAAGTATTTGATCCTCCAGCAAGGAGTCTCACCGTGTACACTGAGCCACTAAGTGGAATGTGTGGGCCGGGAGAGCGTCTTGCAAAGTGCTGGACGGTCCGGATATCGAATTACTGTGCGGGCGAGATTTTCCGTACTCGTTCAAACCGGCCTTGGGGCCTATCCTGTCTCCTGTACAATGGGTACCGTTTCTCTTTCTTGAGGGTCAAGCGGACTGGGCGTGACGTTGACCACCCACACCCATATAGCGCTGAGGTTAAAGAATGAGTAGAGCTATACCTCTACTCGCCCTCTGGGGCTTCACTGCCTGTTCTAAGGTGAACTTCACCTCTGCGTTTACTAAGTGGAATGTCTTACGAACTCAGCCACATCTGTCAGCGTCACTCTCACTGATCCGACTTCTTGTCCCTCAAGATGTGGCAACATTCTGCTATAATTTGTACTACCCAGCCGGAAATGTGTATCTGTAATCCAGGTAACGCGAAGCCGGCACTTTGCTAATGGGCCCTGAAATTAGCTTCAACGACCCTGCTGTACTCTCACGGAGATGGCCACAACCATCCATACAGCAGCTTCTCAACCCGTATATTGATCCGCATGTTAATCGGCTATGACGTCTCTTATTGGCACCGCTTAACATGGTGTGTACTGCATTCCTGAACACCGACAAAGACGAAATGTAACAAGAGCAGCTGTCCGCCTTCTTCACAACTGCATTGTTCTGCACACGAATGTAGATTCAGCCTATCAGTATCCAATGCCGATTATACAAAAGAATAACTGAGAAGAACAATCTGCAGAGCTTACGTAACCTACAGACGTGCGTGTTTAGGCTTCAGTTTATGTGCTGAGTCGCCAGACATTTTCAACTAGCCGATGTCAATTTTGTACTTCTTCGTTTAAGCTTTTAAACAGGTTTGCCCGAAATTGATTTTAATAAATCGAAATAAAGTTAACGAAATAAGCTGTTGTTAATCCTACAACTTAACGCGTTAGTCTTTATGCTTTATTTCACTAACGGAACACGTACAGTCAAGCAGCGTAAGTAAAGCAATTGAATCTAACCCTGCATCGTCCAGTCTGTAGCCGTAGCCTAGTAACTGTCCTCCCTACAATATCCTGGTTTCTTGTGTACCAAACAAACATTCAATATATTCCTGCAGGATATTTACTTTCAGAATAAGAATTATATATTTCTTTGTTTATTTAACAATGACTTATGAAATACACACAAACTGAAGGCAGCTTTCGAGTACACAGAACAGGCCGAATTCCTGTTTCATGTCTGAAAAGCGCTGACTTCAAATCACATTAAGCCACCGGATATGTGAATTTGTACTGTACATGCCTTTCCTGAGTGGCCCAATGAAAGAACAGCATCACCGCTCCCTTCTACGCCCTTTCAAATTCACCGTTCATTAATAACCTGCAATCTCTGAACTAGTGAACACGTCATTAAAAATCATATCTGGTATGCCAACTACATAGCATCGGTTGTGACGAAGATTATTGATAATATATTGGGTGAGAAGTGGATGATAAATGGAAATGGCCTGCCTGAAGGTACTCTTAATACTTCGGCTATTAGCTATGGGTGCTGAGAACGAGGCACGAAAGGTACTTTAACGAAATATTGTGGTATTACGTATTGTGTGAGTGTGTGTGTATGTGTGTGTGTGTGTGTGCGTATGTGTGTATGTGTGTGTGTGTGCGTATGTGTGTATGTGCGTGTGTGCGTGCGTGTGTGTGTATTGTGTGTGTGTGCGTATGTGTGTATGTGCGTGTGTGTGTGTGCGTGCGCGTGTGTGTATGTGTGTGTACGTGTGTATGTGTGTGCGTGTGTGTATGTGTGTATGTATGTGTGTGTGCATGTGTGTGTGTATATATGTGTAGGTGTGTG
>Ga0123352_10021545_pt1 | contig 10268 bp, 6 predicted proteins | sample TergutLab28metaG_FD_89700 | JGI IMG/M metagenome (GOLD analysis project Ga0123352, IMG submission 89700) | Labiotermes labralis P1 segment gut microbial communities from Petit-Saut dam, French Guiana - Lab288 P1 | ecosystem: Host-associated > Arthropoda: Insects > Digestive system > Gut ...
AGCCTACACAACGCAACAAATAGTCGCAAGCTCCTGAAGATGGACGTATTAACGTCTGAAACATGTTGAGCAGTAGATAATAAAGCAAGTGTCATCTAGTTGGTCAACCTTTATTCAAAAACCAGGAAAGAGTTCTCTTCGAGTGAAGCGTTATCAGAATGTTAGGCTGGTGGAGGAGGTATTAAAATTACGCAAACGCGCCACGATGTCACGTGCTACGTACTTCGTTTATCGTAATAAATAATTGATATGACCTAGGGAAATTTGTTTATTAAACATCTTTCTTATATACCGAGAAGAAAACACACATGCAGCTGTACCGTTTCTGACACAGTTTTCTTTTTGTCCCTAATGATTTTTATTGGAGACGAGTTTTATTTGTGCATTTTGAAATAACACGATGAAATCAAAGAGGAAATTTAATCGTCTGTATAGACGATGACAACTGTGTACCTTCACAGTCCTCCCGTTTATGATTGTGTGTTTGAACTTTAAATTAGGGTTTATACCTCGCTCGTTTTCAATGATATATAAGAATAAATTGAAATAGAAAGTATAGATGCAATAAATACAGGAGGATTAATCTGTGCCATATTCTGAAAGTATAAAAACTATAATCGAAGTAAACAATTTCCTATTTGTATTCCGCAGTAATGGAAGAGCAACAATACAAGTTTGTGACAAATTTAATCAGAGTTCCGAAAAAATCTGTTTTCTAAATAATAGTCAAAATACTATTGAAAGTGTTTCCATTAGTGAATCCGCTTAACGCTTGTGCGTAGAGCCACCGAATGCTGCTCGGTGTCGTGCACTAATGGACATGTAATATTTAGCTGCCGTTTACAACGCTTCTTATGGCAATCAATATGTCAGTTTCTAAAATTTAATATACAGGGAACTGCACAAGATAATGCACATGTCACGTAGTGCGCGCTTTAGCATTAGTCGTTACTGGCTTTCAATTTAAACACGTCTTTATATGTTCATATAAGTACTGGAATTTTTAGCAGTAACCTTTCACAATCCAATTAGTCGTTCTCGGCCTATTTCCCTGTCTACAGCCTATCCATAAATAGACAGGTTACGAAAGGAAAAATGCGATCAGGTGGTCTTGCTTTTAGTCTCTTGGCTCTTGGTAATGCCACCTTTAGTATTCATAATCTCTGTATTCTGCTCACAAACCCTTAATGTAACTCCCAACATAAACATTTATTTTCCTGAAAAGGTTCAATACAACTCTATTTGGAATAAACATGTCATATGTATATTTTTACCTAGGATCTGAATTTTTACGTAATGTTTTCATGTATTCCGTGCCTCAAAGCTCCAATAGAACAGTCTGTTTCATCGTAACATCAGAAAAAAGTCTATGTTTATCTGATCGATACAGAAACACACGACTGTGTATGTAGGTGCAAATATGGACACAGGAGAGTACAGGGTGCAAGATGGGAGGTTGAAGTGATACTTGACACACCGACTGAAATCTCTCCATGGTTCTTTGCATTCAAATAAGACCTCTAAAACATCTATGTTCGGAAATAATTAAATAATTCCTACCATTCCTCTACAAGTTCATAGACTGTGTATCCGAATCGAACTATAATTTACCATTCTTCCTTCTATTTTACCTAAGTATACTACATGCGAACCACTATTTTATGTCACATGTCAGGTGACCCTTTAGCGTCTTCCTATTTGAGCTTGTTTTGTTATATATCTCACAGTGTTATGATCTTATAGTTGTGTGTGTAAAGCTAAATATTCCGAAACATTCTGAAAAAACCTTGTTAGATTACTCCGCTGTGTTCTACGTGTAACTCCCTTTCAACTTCTAAATCAGATGACCGCATGGCACGACACTTGTTTTCAAAGTTCAGCTGTGGATGCCACCCCAATATTGTTACTTTAATTAAAAATTAAAAAAGATGGACGAAAGCAGTTTGTATGAGGAAATGTCCCCAAAATTAATTAATTTAGGATCTGAAATGACGTATAGTGTATGAAGTGTGATGTATGAAGTAACTTGGAACCGTAAGCAACATCACTTATGGTAATTGTTTTCTAGACTATAAAATAACAATCATGATTTGCGCTAAAATTTTATTTACTTTTGGTCTGCGGGTGGTAACTAAAGGAGGATTGGAAGTAGGATGTCAGATGTGGTACGATGATAGGCCATATTCGTACCTAAATATCTAGTACGAAACACTGTTAGTAAGTCAGCAACTGCCAGCTGCAAATCTTTAAATTAATATCCGAAAAATTTAGTGTGGAGAAAACGAGTGATAGAGTAACATGTTTCTTCAAAACTAAATAAAATGACAACAATAATAACTATAATAATATCCATAGGGAAACAAATCTACATTGTAAGAAGGTGAGTTTTACCAGCAGTTATCTCTGTTCCATGTAATATTATAAAACATCTGCATAAATATGATCTTTCCAATTTGTATAACCAAGTACTTGTATTCAATTTTCAGTCTTCCTTGTCTTCTACACGCTTTGCCTCTCTCAGATTTCATGATTTATTGACCCTACAATTTTACACAAAGAGTACACATTAAGATTTCCCTCTTTATTTAACCTTAACGATGCACTTTCTAATTTGTGTCGCATGGGGTTAAAACTCATATTTCTGGGAAGTTTCTACGCCATACACTCTCAAACTATGATCTTTTTCAAGTGATACCAAAAATACCGCAATCATAAAATAGCAGGTAAAATCACTGTATACGTTTCAGATTTCAGGTGGTGCAATTTTATCCTTCAGATATCAAGTTTTAATGTGAAGCTTTCTATCAATTCTTTGTGATGAAAAGATTTAGTCTACTAAGCTAAACTCTTCTTTTCAGAATAATATTTTTGGTTATATTAATTAATAGTCTGAAGAAAAGGTGTCTGAATTTCTGCGCCAGTCAGACGAACGATTTTTATACACATCATGCGTTACTGCCATCTAGCTATAAAGGGTGATATATCGACGAAAATTAGCAGACCTGACACATTATGGAAGCGCTTAGCGTTTACAAGCAATAACAGCAATCACTCATCCCTCAACCCCTTTCCATCCTCTCCTCCCGCTAATCGTATCGTCCCGCACCCTCTCCACTAGCGGAACTGTCGACATGGCTTCAGTGTTGAAACTCGCCCCCTCGATCATCATTTCATCCTTTTCCGCAGAGAATGAGGGAGGTGAATTTCTAGTCCAGATCCGTATCCCTCGAACACCTCTGATCCGCCCCACTGCCGTATTCAAATCTCACAGTGAGCAACTGCAATTCATGTTCTTACAAGCTTCAAGAGCCAAATTTAATGATAAGAGCGAACCAAGAACCACCAGATTAATAACTGGCAGGTTGCCACTACAAAACAAAACATTCTTCGGGGGTTTTTTTTTTAAGTTTTCTGTTCCATGTATTCTTGTAGGTAAAGGTAAAGCAGTCCCATTACGGGCCTGGAGTGGCCCAGAGGGTTCCAGGAAGTTAAGGTTCCCAGTTTTAATGACAACGGCACATGATGGTGGCAAGATTGTAAGCGTTACGCACCGGCCGCCTTTACCCCCAAGAAATACTCCTGGTACTCATTTCTGTTAGAGGCTGAGTCGACCCCAGGGCCATAGTGCGATTGGAAGGATTTTTATATCAATGAAAAATCCACTGGCACCAGCTGGCATCTAACCAGCGACCTTCCGATTTGTAGCGCAGTACCTTAACTGCTGTGCTACCGTGGTCCCCCGCATTCTTGTAGATACCTCTGAAATATACCATCTAAATGCACATATATTTTAATATAACAATATATTTACCACATTCCTTCTACATGTTTCGGTGTAAAAGGTAAAGGTAAAGCAGTCCCATTACAGGCCTGGAGTGGCCCAAAGGGTTCCAGGAAGTTAAGGTTCCCAGATTTCGTGACAACGGCACAGGATGGTGGTAGGTTGTCAGTCTTACGCACCGGTCGCCTTTACCCCCAGGAAATACTCCTGGTACTCATTTCTGTTAGAGGCTGAGTCGTGTGTTATATATTATCTTCAGGGAGGGCTACTCGTATTTCTCCTCAAAGTCTATGTTTTTTTACATGTTGTTGTCTATGCAAATCACCATAGACAACAACACTGTAACAGCATGTGGTTTTGAGCAGAAATTCGAATAGCCCTCCCTGAAGATAGTGTATAACACCGAAATTGTAGGAGGAATGTAGTAAATATATAGTTATATTAACATATATGTGCATTTAGGTTGTATATTGGCAGAGATATCCCTCGGGGTGTTTACATAATATTCCGACTGCATATCATTTGCATATGGAGCAACTGTGGTGTTGTAGACACGTCTCATATTAACTTTGCAGGTACAGTGAAGGCGATCGCTTTCTCCTTGTTGTATAACAAACCAACCTATAATTTACACTTGTTTGCATTGCTTTCCTAATATAATTGTGTCACCATGGCGTGGGTTTTCCTGCCGTTATTTTGAGAATGACTGCTCTTATTACGTCGGGGCTTTGTTTCTTTTTTCTCACTAACGTATTCTGGATCACCCAGGTATACTCACTTGTGGAGCCGAGATAATTCATAATTGTCTACAAACGGCGAAGGACGCACGCAGACTCATCAAGTTAGGTTTTAAATATTTTTGCTTCATATTTTCATTCGCACATGCATAATTATTAGTTTCAGACAAATTCAGCTTTACTAATATGATAGACAAGTGTGTGACAACGCGTTTCCCTACGACCATGCTATGATTAGGCGTATGTTCAAGTTATTATATCAGCATGGCGAATGAAGGCTGTTATTCTTCATGAGACTCAATTTTAAAAGTAAGAAGCGCAGTTCCTTTATTTTATAACTGTTGATTTAATTCCTTTCTACCAACTTTCTGAGTTCTCTCTCGTCTTACATCTTTACCGCAACCTTCAGTGTGCTCAGAGTACTGTTCGTAAACAGGTGGGTTGTATAAGTGTTGTGTAAAAGGCAAACATTACCACGACTTGGGCAGAAGTATGAAATGACTACTGTACCGCTGTTTTTAGTACCTAAATATCGACAAATGAAATAATGACCATAGCAGTGATAAATGCGCATGCTGGAACATGAATTTCAAATTTGTTTTCCAGTATGGAAATCGCATTAAACACTTTTGAGACCACCCATCCTTTCTAAAATGAAGTGTAGTCGGTGATAATGAAGTACACTGCAGTCTCTTTCATTTTGATCCAGCCAGCTGAGAGGGCATGGTTTTAACACCTCTTGCGATTAGGACGGGGGAAAAGAGAAAGGCTGTTTAGATGTGACAACACTTTGCCCTTCTGAAATGGGATTAGGCGTAACACCGCAGCCTGCCTGACCCACTTCTGTTTTATTTGCTTCTACCACGCTGTGAAAATAAGGGCATTCGCTGTGGTTCAGACATGCTGTGTTATTCATAACTCTTATCATTGCCTCGTAGATGTTGATTTCATTTAGCGTTTCTATTTTCAGATACAATTTTATTTAGCACTACAAATATTAATTTTGTGTCCACCAGATAAAAATCAACTTTTTATCAGGTGGGAGTTACATTTATTTCGTTGAATGAATTTGCAGAGAGCAATATGTTATGACAAATGATAAGGCAGAAAAAATCCGGAATTATAAAATGCAGTCGGCTGTGGAAATTAGGGGATAAATAAAACGTTGAAATCATTTTAATAATATATACATTATTATTATTATTATTATTATTATCCTTGTTATCATCTTTATGCAGGATATTTACAATTATATGCCTGAAAGAAACGATGTTTCTTTTGTGTATATTGTTGCAGCTGTTCTGTATTTACAGTTCATGCTACACATAATGTTATTTCGCCTGCGAAATACGTTATTATTATTATTATTATTATTAGTAGTAGTAGTAGTAGTAGTAGTAGTAGTAGTAGTAGTAGTAGTAGTAGTATTAGAGTATCAGTTGACACAGCTCACAAATTTTTAAACAATCAAATATTATAAGAGAGTCCTCTTCTACCGATTTTATATAAATTTGTTTCTACATGCCTAAATGCAATGTGCAATAAAATTTAGTTACTGGTACATCTGAAATTTAAGTCCTTTAGGAAGCAGAGTTGGTGACATATTCTTAATTCACAATTATACGATTTGGGAAATACCTCCCGTTTCTCTCAGATCAACATCTTTTGATCGAAATCATCGTTATCATCTGAGTTAACTTGTCGCCGGTTATGAACAGGCTAGAATTCGGGCCAAGTAATTAAATACGACCGTCAGAATTAGAACTAAAACCAGGTCTTTCCATGATGAGGTTCCGACGGTGGGGAGATGTTCTACTGCGGTCTTCAGCAGCACCGTATACATTGGAAGGTGGTGGAAGACATTATCAGCCGAATTAATGGTGATAAAGTGAAGGGTAAAAAACTGTCCTCCTCACGGCTGTTTGCGGAGTCTGAACAAAACGACACCTTGTTATGTCCGTATAATAAGAACCAACAAAATGCACTATTTTCTAGTAATTTATTTCAATTATAAACCTCTACACGTTTCGAGCGCTGTAGCACAGCGGTTAAGGTGCTGTGGTACAAATCGGAAGGTCACTGGTTTGATCCCAGCTGGTGTCAGTGGGTTTTTCTTTGACATAAAATACTTCCAATCGCACTATGGTCCTGGAGTCGACTCAGCCTCTAACAGAAATGAGTACTAGGAGTATTTCCTGGGGGTAAAGGCGGCCGGTGCATAAGGCTGACAACCTACCACCATCCTGTGCCGTTGTTACGAAATCTGGGAACCTTAACTTCCTAAGAACCCTCTGGGCCTGTCCAGGCCAGTAATGGGAGTGCTTTACCTCTTTTTTTACATGTTTCGAGCAGGTTTGTTGCTCATCAGGAGGATGAAATCTGTATAGTTGGTATAGTCATGCGTTATGTTGACTGGCTGCAACCCAGCAACCATTCAACATAACACATGGCTATACCAATTGCTGTTTATACACAGTTGATCCTCCTGATGATGAGCAGCAAGACTGCTCGAAACATGTAGAGGCTTATTATTGAAATAAATTAATAGAAAATAGTGCATCTGGTTGGTTCATGTTATACGGATTTATCACGAAACAGGGTCATATAAAATTAAAAAAACCTTGTTATGGGTTAGCTAAATTTACTGAAAGAGTTGAGACATCATTAATAAAACAACATTTTTCTTACAAATACTGTCAAATGGCTGCTGTTAGTTGTCAAGCATTTTATGTTAGAAGCCGAAAGCTTTTCTGAGGCAAAGACAAGATTTTCCCCTTTGTTAGCGGTGGGAGGTTTACTGCAAAAGGCCAATATCATCATCTTATAACAAAACCAACTAGATGCACTAATTTCTCAAACTTATTCTTGGAATAAAACTCTACAGGTTTCGGACAGGTCCTCTGTCCGCCATCAGGAGTTTTTCACTGTACACACAGCAATGGTGTATGCCATACAAGTTTGCTGACATCTGCTCTCAAGCTGTAAGCAAAGTACAGTGAAAAACCCCTGATGATGGACAGAGGAACTGTTCGAAACATGTAGGGTTTTATTCCAAGAATAAATTTGAAAAATTAGTGCATCTAGTTGGTTTTGCTATGAGAATATATCACGATGCACGGTCCTCTGAACGTCAAATTCTTCAGTATCCTCTGTTTTCCTGCTCCCAGTTAAGCAACACAATAATTACGGCCTACGGTTTACTAGTCGCAGACTTTCTTTTGTTAAGTACGTCTCATATGGACACAACAGAGACAAAAAAGCATAAGAGGGAAAATAAATAAAACAATTTAAGTTATTTAATAAAGGCTTGCATAATACAGTCTTCTTTTTTAACTCAAAGTTCTTTTGTACCCACAAATTAAGGCAGAACAAACAAATTTACAAAAACCCACCAGCATACAGCAAAATGCAAGTTTATAATGAGATACGTAGGACGTCAGATATCCAGCATCACAAGACATGTGCCCTACAGAGCGGACGAAATTTTCGTAATTTTCGCCAAATGATAACTGTTTACACTTAAGTAATTGCGTATCAAAACCGCCTGCATAGCAAATTTGAAAAATTAATTTTCGAAACAGAGCGGCCTTGAGTGTGCTGTTACAGCTTCGTCGATGAACATCATATCTGCCAACAAGTATATTTCCATCAGCTTTAAGTAGGCAAGAGCTCCACACAGCAGTCAGCACTTCGGTAGGATCAGACACTATTCATGCCACAGTCAGCCATAAAAATTTACTTCGTTTCTGCAGTAACCAATCTTCCTCAGCTTCTATTCACAACTGTCAGCTCTTCAAATTTAAATTTCCATGTCCATTCGGTCGTCCTAAATATCTGTCAAATTTCGAGGTTAGTTTTAAAATTTGCAACCCGGAAAATGTTACTGCGTCTGTTCTATCGCCATATTCGCAGATACCTGCAGAGCCCAAGGCCCTCTTTCCCTTTCGCAAATACCTTACGCCATGCACATATTGTAATAATTGGAAGAAGTATTGGTCTTGGAAGTGTCTCATCCCCGTTGTGTGTGTGAACACGGGAAATGGTATGCAGTCAAACACAACTATCAATTGAGATGTTTTAACGAGTGTACTAGACAACTATATGTTTCGGCCCCTACTGGTCATCTTCAGGTTGTCTTCAAGAGAACCTAAGTTCCTACTATATATATATATATATATATATATATATATATATATATGCGTGTTGGGCGCGTACGTGATGGAGAGTAGGACCTTAAGTTCTTTTGAAGAAAACCTGAAGATGGCCAGTAGGGGCCGAAACATGTAGTTGTCTAGTATAGTCATTAAAACATCTTAATTGACGTAGTTGTGTTTGACTACATACCCTTTCCAAGTATTGGTCTTGTTTTTTTTCGGAGAAAATAATAATTTCATTATCATTTTGATCCTAAGAAATCCGCCTAAAGCAACAATTTTTATGTAATAAATGGACTTAATCTTTTTCCTTTACTGATAAATTTTTCGAAAAAGAAAATATGTAGCAAAATTGACTCGTGCAGTTTCTTTCGAAATTTGTAGCAAATGCATGTCGGCACAGCGAACCTGATCCACCCTTAACAGTGTAAGAACTAGTCAACAGCTACTGTGATCCATTACATTTCCGTCCACACATTTGCTCACTGTGGTGCAGAATAAAATTAACAAATGATCATGCCACTGTTCCTGGCGCATTTACGAAAAGGCTATACGTTTCAGTGCAGGCTGAAATAATATGATGTAAAATGGTAAGCATTTACCGTCTCATTGTGTTAGCAGTTGTTATAGGAACACAGCTCGGAAGAAGATAAACGAGGAGGAGGGGTCGTCACGGAGACTGGCAGGAATAACGCGAGTTAAAACAAATGACTACTTGAATGATCGTTTAGCCAACGCCCTCGGGCAAGGGACCGTTTAGTTCACTTGTTTTCTTATAGCTTCTCTTGGAGAAGAAATATATTTCATTTTCTTCTCATAACGAAAGTCTATCTCTCTACGATACCTCTGCAACATGTAGCTGAAATCTTAACAGACCCTCTTGAGTCTCAAGTGATGGAAGGAAGACCATAAAATACATTAATTGATGAATCGAATTAGAAGCTCAAGCTTCTTCCATAATTTCTTTTTGCTCATAATATGTACCTACGTAATTCACACATAACACCGTACAAATGTTTTCTACTTACTCATAACCCGCAATTCTTAAAATTTTCGTTATTACTGCTTGAAAATTGGTGACGGTAACGAGTATAAGTAAATTTACTTACTTACTTACTTACTCCATGGTGCAGAGTCCTTCTCGAGCAGCTAACTGATTTGCAGCTAGTCAAGAAATTCCCCGCATTTCACGGAACCCGAAGGTTCATTACCGCACTCACAAGCGTCCGCCACCTCTCTCTATCCTGGGCCAACCCAATCCAGTCCATATACCCACATCCCACCTCTTGCAGATCCTTCCTAATATTATCCACCCATCTACGCCTAGGCCTCCCCACTGGTCTCTTTCCCTCCGGTTTCCCCACCATGACCCTATACACCCCCCTCTCCTCACCCATACGCGCCACATGCCCAGCCCATCTCATTCTTCTCGATTTTATCACCCGCACAGTATTGGGTGAGGAGTACAGATCACTTAGCTCCTTGTTATGCAATCTCCTCCATTCCCCCCTTTCCTCATCCCTCCTAGGTCCAAATATTCTCCTCAACACCATGTTCTCAAACACCCTCAGCTTCCTTTCCTCCCGCAATGTCAGC
>Ga0123352_10021546_pt1 | contig 10268 bp, 5 predicted proteins | sample TergutLab28metaG_FD_89700 | JGI IMG/M metagenome (GOLD analysis project Ga0123352, IMG submission 89700) | Labiotermes labralis P1 segment gut microbial communities from Petit-Saut dam, French Guiana - Lab288 P1 | ecosystem: Host-associated > Arthropoda: Insects > Digestive system > Gut ...
CTCCCTCTGGGGACACTTGAAATCCAACGTTTAGATGTAAAACCCTCGCACGCTTGGGAAATTACAAGAGAATATCGGGGGTGAAATTAGACACTTTCAAGTAGCGAACAGATATACTATATTACCAGAACTGCATTTCATGCCAGGGAGACCACATACCTAATGCAATTTAAAAAATAAGAAGCATAAGTTAATCTGTATTTCAATACCGATGGTCCACCATTTTTGCTTTTCTTAGATTCAACCAGATTCATCGTATGATAGATCCGAAAACTATGACTTTGTTTCCACGAACTATGTACTTTATGTAGAAAATCTTTATTCTTCAAAAGACTCAAACATGTTCTTAACACACTAAAAAATTTCACTATTAAAGGACGGGAGTAAACATTTCTTAAAACAGTGCATAATAATTAAATACAACAAATCATTTGCTAATAAGAATTTTTGTGATCCTAATACTGAAGAGTCTTGAACTGAAAAGGACTTGAAATCTTACGCGGAAGGAATTGGAACTGGTAATTTTAAGTAACTAATTTACACTTACGATATTTGGAATCTTTCGTTCTCCTGATATTCGGAAAAACAAAGTTTAACACTAAATCTTTCATCTTTTGCGAATGAAAATTTGGGGAAGTCCTTACTCATAGGACTTACTAACTAGCAAAGTGACTTAAGCTTATTGGGTAGGTTCTTGAATATATGACAACAGCTGTGCCTAACCAAAGGAAATGTATATGGCGCTTCCAAAAATTCTTTTTGAGGTCGAAAACAGATTTAGCTTCCGAAAGTGAGGTTGTATTGAAATGCCAGGCGATACAGTTTAGAAATGGAGTAATCCTCCCACAAATATTTAAGACTTATTAATAAATCACAAACCCTGACTAGCGGAAAAGGAATCAGACGCGAAGGAAAGACTATAGAATTAAGTAATGCGAATTGTCACAACTCTAAAAAAACGTACCCCTGAAATAGTTCTTGCAGCAGTTTAGTGCAGCACACACGCATTTTATTTCCAAAGTTGTATTTTAACATTTTTTGCTTTATTAATCCGTGAAAGGTAAACCATTGTAAACACAATCAGCTGTGTCTTAATCGAAAAATAGTGTAATGTATCCACGTTGGCAAATTCAGGACAGAAAATTGCGACTTGTGGGATTGGCACCGGGATAGAAAACCTTAGTATGAGAATCATAATATTTAACAGAAGTACTCGTATGTGCGTTTAGATGGCTGCCTAGAAATTTCATTTTTATATTATTGTTTCTAGCATGAATAATTGTGTTTCCTAGGTGCAGTTCATAATTTACTGAAGAGCGACTGACTTATCGGACTATGTATGACTTATTCCGATCAGCCGAGTTAGGCAAGTAAACAACTCTCCATAACATTCACGATTCAGAGCGGCCAATATTTCTATTCGTGTATAGGAATTAATGTGTAAAGTAGAGAGTTTCTATCGTAACGCAAGTTTTGGTCGTGAATGCAAAATACAGTTTAATGCAGAAGATTCTTTCCTTGCAAATCTATGTAGGATGAAGTCGTATACAAAGTGTCGTAGCAAATTCGAAAGTCAGTTTCTTGGTTTCAGAATAAATGTGTGCGATGTTATTTGTTGCAACAGTGCGATTTTGTGACTGGTATTGTGAACCAATGTACTACAGTGAATTGGACCGTTTGATCACTTAGTCTGCAGATGATATTACTGAAGCGGACCCGTAAAATCTCAAAATAATAGGTGATGGTCAATAAATATTCCGAGTCTAGGACGCGATGTGCCGTTACATGACATTCAGCGTGGAACATGCTGTGCTTTCAGGGCGACAAAAATAATGAGATCAGCTCTCATTCCTGATACAAAAAATTTGGAAGAGTAAGTTAACAAATTATTAGTCTATTTCCTTAAATTTATGCGAAGAATAGTAACACGCCGATTCCAGTGGCCGCGCGGTATAAAGCGTGAACTTCCAGCCGCTCGCTTCCTGGGATTGCGGGTTCGAAACGCCCAAGGGTATGGATGTCTGTCTCTTGTAAGAGTTGTGTGTTGTGAAGTAGAGGTCTCGGCGATGGGCCGATTCCTAGGCCAGAAGTGTCCTACCGAGTGTGTGACCATTAAGTACCACCAAGCGCTACAATAACTGTCTACACCTACAGCCAGTATGTAGAAAGATTTCAGAACAAGAAAAGAAAGAAAGAAAATTATTCCGGTTCTTTCAGCAAGACAGAACAACTGTCCATACAGACATTAAATAAATTTTCACCCCAAGTGACTCTTTTGGGGACTAAATAATTTATGTGCCTTTTTTTTGTCGTTCTGCTTTCTCCGATCCGACTCCGTCTGACTATCATCTGTGAGACTGTGTCAGAGAAGTTTAAAAAAAAAACACACTCATATTTACAAGAAGGAGAAGGACCTCACCGAAATTATCGAGCGCAGAATCGGCAATTTCAGACGAGATATTCAGACGGGTTTTAATAATATTTTCACCAGATTTCAAGCATGCTTGAGAGTTGGTCATTTCGTTAGAATGCTTTAGGATGCAGCTATTTATGGTATATGATACGTATAGTTAACATACACTCTGAGACGATTACGCTGTAAACTGGATGTCTGTTTGTTTTTCATTGGCCCGACATATGATTTGTTAATGTTATTTATACATACTTTCAGCTAAGGTAACCTTGTCTTAACAATGTTAAATTCATAAATTTGATGAAATTTTTCTAGCAAAACAACAGCATACAAAGTTGTAAAATGCGTCAAAATTAAGTGGATATTTTTAAACAAAATAACCCTTCAGACAAACTTGATTAAAATATACCTGAAAGTAAATCGCTGTCAAATAGCAACATATACACAGAAAACTCAACTATTAATTTGTCTTTTATGTAAATCCAAAGTTTGAGGTTTTTAAGAAAAATTAATATATATGTGAATAAAATTGCTTTAGTGTGATGGGATTTACAGGCTGTACTCTCTGCACAATAATTTTGTCATTAGAATAAGTTTAGCATTTATCACAGCCACAACTTTTCCTAGACTGACAACATGAAATGTTAGTTTATAGGTTTTCGAAGATAACATTGCAAGACCGAAAAGGTTAGGCCAAATAAAATAGACTGATGAATGTAGAGGCAGTTCGTTAAATAGCAAAATATTCTTTATTTCAGGCAACCTTAAATTTACGTTCTTCTTCAGCTACATATGTGAATGTTTTGGTTACCCGCAGGAATCTGGCAACTTCGAATGTCGGTTGTGTGGAACTGCTTGACTTTAACAAGCAAGATATTTAAAAGTAGTGCTTTATCTAGGTCACAGGCATCCAAAAGTTTTGGAAATTTGGCACAAACTTTTTTTAGACTGATTCGCGGATGGCTTGTTTAAAAACCACAATAAGTTTTATACCTAACCACATAATTATTGTGTAATAATTACGGAATATGCATAATTTACAAATGTTGTTGCAAGCCGAAGGTTGGACACTCCTTGTTTATGGCATATTGCCTGCCTGGGGTGTGATGTGATAAAAAAAATTGGTGTTAATTTTAAGAAAGGATCTGCGTTTTATAGCAAATCTCTTTCAATGTATTTGTATTACTTCGTATTAAGAATTGATAGACCTAATTGTATTAAGGCCATAAAAGGTAAAGGTTGTAACGGAATACCGACTTTTAAAGTGAACATTCCACACAGCCTAAACAGAATCGTTAAACATTTACTTCTATTGAAAGTGGGGTGTAGGAAGTTGCTATTAGGATCTGTAGATTTGGCTACACTTTGTACTTTATTTCTCTTCGTTTTATAGGTGTGCACATTTAGACTGTTACAAGATATTCGCAATATGTGCCACATATAAATACTACATGTCTAATGTTTCAACAGCTTCGCCTCTGTAATTCCAGCGTCCTAAATATTCTCCTACATAACCCTTCTGTAGTTTGCAAACAGCGTAATTTGCACGTTCCTGTGTCAGCATTTCTTTCAGATACATATACGAGTACCTTGTTCAAATAGTGGTTATTTATGGCACCATTGTGTCCTCGCGCCTGCGTGTTCTATTCTATTCAGTGAATGCATGAATTATTTATGTTGACGTGTTCCAATACAGATAAATTGTATTGTTAGTCCGACTTTACATTAACATCGAGCGCAGTGGCCTCTTGGGGAACCTTAACTAACTTTCTGTTGTGGTCAGTGGCCGTGTTACTTCTCACAGTTACTCGGTTTAAATTATGTTTCTTGCTGAAATTTTAACTACTGAACCACAACAAGGAATGAAACAAGAAGAACTGAAAGTTCTTTTGTTTCTGGCAGACTTTGAGTCTCATCCATTTTTTGGATTACACACTAAATTACAAATTCTCCACCTTCCTTAATAAAATTAATTTACAAAAAAATATAACAGTTCTAGTTACAGGATATCCGATTTAAGAGGAGAGACTATTTGTGGTCTCGTTTGATTCTCCAAAAAAGATAGATTATTTTCTTATACAGAATAAATCGCCTGTTTTTTTCTAAGGAAATTGTGTGCATTTTCAATTGCCTAAGAATTTAACTTTTATATTATTTAGCTGAAAAACGCCATCAAATTTCTATTCGCATCTTCATCTTCATAGTTCTTTTCTCAGAAGGACAAGCGGACGAATCCTTGTAACCTTCGAACAAAATGATTCCATTTAAAAAAAATCTAATTTATTATGCCTCAAATTATTAATAAGTACTACAAGTGGTTGTTATTTTAAATATTGACTTTAAATAATGTCTCTGTAATAATATCTATAATATTATTTTTAATAATTTTGAACCATTATTAACGCTTGACAGATTCTGCTGTTTTGCACTGTGTAATGTACAACTATTAACCATAGCATACATTTTATATCATCTTCAACATATGTAAAGCTCTTCTTCGTACACATGTCGGGAAAGAAGAGGTGTGAGGCATTGGCTATAACTAATATAATTTATTTTATTTCGATCGCTTTAATTTTCTTTTCGACTCGGCATAATTTCTTTTTCTTTTGTACTTCTCTGTGTGGATTTATATCCTCCTTTCTTGTTTGAAGTTCATTTCCAAACATCGTTGAGTCAATTACTTAAAGGATCTCTGCACTATGCATTTCTATCTATACTTAACCCCACCCACTCACCTCCTAGAATTGATGTTTAGAATGTAGGAAAGACGAAGAAGGGGGAATGAAGGAGGTAATTTAGGAATCGCTGATGCAACGATTTCTGAGCAGTCAACAGTTCTGTTCTAAGGAATGAGGTGAAGAGGTACGGGGAACCGACTGCGGAGTGGAGGTTAGGTTAAAGTAGAAACTTATCTTCATTTTCTTAGTGTACGTTTCGTTCTACGTGGCGATCTTCCAGCTAACAAAGTCTGCACTTTCTACTGTGTGACGAGGGAAGTTTTTATACACAAGTTTATTGAGGATCGATACGGTTATTATATCTTATCCTGACATGGCTAATTGGACGGAAAGTGCAATTTTGTGGCATGAAGAAAATGATGAAAATAGGAGCTGCAAAATACCATGTTGAATTAACGAAGGTCCAGAATTCTGAAGCAAGGGATTTTCTCCGAGAACTAACGGATCCCTTTAAAAGAGATGGGGTTGTATTAGTAAAAGTTTCTGGAATGTTCTGAAATTCTTATTATATGAATAATTCCAAGTAAAGTGACACTCATATACAAAAACTGAGTCGTATTTAGGGTTGTAGGTTTCTAAAGGCAATTTACTCAGTTTAAAGTTATAGATAGTTGTAAGGCCGGAGTTGTTCTGTTAGAACATTTGTTGACATGGCAGGAATAAATCCACAAAGTCTCCAGCTTTCGACGCATTAAACGCTAGTGAGCCTAGGTTGCTATTAGAAGTCGGAAGTATACACGAAGTCGTGTGTGACTATGTATGCCGTCGGACAGCTGGAGGTACCATTATCCGTCTGCTCATGTAGTAGCTGCTATCACGTTACCGATGAAGTAGGACTGTTAAGATTTTTAAGACATTCGCTGAAGATTTACACCCAAAATGAGGGGATTATTGTGGATTTAACACTTATCCTGCTAACGTGGAAAATATGGTGAGCTCCTAATAATACCAGCAAATGGTAGATTGGATTTAATTCGGCGCTTAAAAGGTTAAACCCGCTATACGTGGGCTATTCTAAAGTTTTTCGTGGTTTTACTCCTTTCATCCAGGTAAATTCCACGTTAGTACCTGGATTAAGTGAAAGACAATTTTTTTTTTCAAATTGTTTCTATACTTCTGTCACCAGTCATCCTGCTCCTTGATACTGTACACTCTAAATTATTGTCAATGCCGTTGATTAAACCATGACCAGACAAATAATAAATAAAGCTTGTCAGTAGCTACAAGGTAAATTCCCCCCTGTACTTCATCCAGCGGGTGACCGCGGTGGCACAGTGGTTAAGGTGCTGTGCTACAAATCGGAAGGTCGCTGGTTCGATTCCAGATATTGTCATTGGGATTTTTCATAGATATAATCCTTCCGATCGCACTATGGCCCTGGGATCGACTCAGCCTCTAACAGAAATGAGTACCAGGAGCATTTCCTGGGGGTAAAGTTAGCCGGTGCGTAAGGCTGACAAACTTACCACCATCCTGTGCCTTTGTCATGAAATCTGGTAACCTTAACTTCCTGGAATCCTCTGGGCCACTCCCATGTAAAATGGGTACCGGGTCTTTCCCGCGGGTAAATTGCGGCCGGGGCGTGCTGCTGACCACTCATACCCTTCTATGCCGCTGTCATGGAAGCGTAGAGCTATACCTCTACCCACCCTCTGAGCCACATCGGGCCTCTAACGGGATCACTGTACCTTTATTTACTTCATCCTGCACGGTACACTGAATTCCCGCGCATTGCCAATTGCAGCATTCGATGGTCAGGCCAGCTCCATTCCCAAACTAGCGAGAATTCCGTGACACCGACTGGTATAAGATCATTTTTCTCCTTCTCATAAAATTCTCCTGACTGGGAACGAGGGACAGAGTCACAGTTTACACCACGAATCACACGGCACACATAAATACACGCAGTGTGGTCCCAGTGCGTTTGTAAGAACAAAGCAAATGACAAACACAACAACATTCTGTTTCACACATTTAACTACAGCGAACAGGCTAGTGGTCACACTTTCGTTTTGTCATGTTTAAGAAACTTACGTGACAAATAAATCAGTCTTTTATTTAAAACCTACTTTAATGTTATTTTTTACATCTACTTCTATATATTCTTTGTTGATTCCACCGCTTTTATTTGTCGAATAAAATGTGTGTGCGTTTCCCATCTCCCCTACGAACGCCACACGCTTCGCATCTTAACTTCCATAACAATAAATAATAGTGACTCGTAGAAACAAGTAAAGGAAACTAAAAGTACGTCTCATTTCCGAAAGCTTCCGGTGGATTATTAGCAGCTACGCCACTTAATCGAAGAATCCCCGGTTTGAATCCCAGGCCACAGAGAGGTAATCCTTGTTCTTTTTCTGTCTCTCCTGACATAATCTGTATGTGTTAGTTGATTTATAATTTTTACTCTGCTATGTTATGTGGCGAAGAATAACATGAATGGTGAATACCGGCTTGAAAAGATGAGTAACGAATGCGCTATGGCCCAAAAAATATTATTGCAGCATTTGTATTAGATGAGGGGATAATTCAGGTTTTTTCCTTATAGTACAGGCCTCTTCCTGTTCACAATCTTTTGCACAGTCCTAATTTGAAAATCCCGTATATTACACGCTGCTTATACAAGACACAGTTCTTACGATTTTATTACTCATTATCGTCCTCTGATTTAGTAAAAAAAAATAAGTATTCTTGAAGGCATCATTAAATAAACCAAGAAACGAACAAGTCCGACTGAAAATTATACAACAGTGTGCTGATTACGTATAACGAACAAGTTTTGAACACAAGTCTTCAATTATCTTCGTCTGAGTGAACTGTAAACATAAAATGCTACTTCATAAAAGGACCGTAAATCAAACGGGTCAGTGATTATGCAGTCTCTACGGAACTGTGACGGTGTCTGTGCTCAAGAGGGAGACCCCGCTGGGACTTTTCCATCTCACGGGGCGTTACTCACGTTTACTTCGTGTTCCTCGAATCGGTACCAATCGATAGATCGTTTGTTATTGTAAGCATTGTTGCTGCTCAAAAGCCTATTGCTCTCTGCTTTTATTGAACCGACAGATGGAGAAAGAGTATGTCAATAAAATATTCAACAACAGAAAACTTGAAGCAGAGAAGTCAAGCATAGCGAAATCTAAACACAAGAGTTATTATAATTTTAGAGCTGACAGAAAACATGGATGGTATTCTGTTACAGTAATTGGAGAGCTGGAACATGGGTTTTTAATGATGTCCTGATACAGACAGTTGAAACTTTGACGTTAGTAATAACATATACTTCTTTGCAAATCATATTTTGAATTCAGGGATGGAGAATCTTTCAGTGATATTCAATGTCGTGTGTAGGATAGATATGTGTAGGCGTGCGTTGAAATTGAGAAATAGAAAAGAAGGATAGCTTAGTAGAATTAATTCCATTGTGTCTTTAGAAAATATTAAAAAAATATTAAAAGCGGGTCTGACAAAACTTTTGCTTTATTCAAAATCTAAACATTTCTGTGTAGATATCGACTGTCGTCAGGCTAAAACAGATAAAATCTTTGAAGGAGAGTTCAGAAATGCAAGTACAAAACATCATTGTGTTTCATGTGGGACCCTAGAGTTTTACAGTAATTCTGCTTTACAATAAATTTGAAAATTACATTAAAAATCATATTGTAAAAATATTGTAAAACTGCGGGATCCCAAATAAAACATAATATTTACATATTTCATATTTACTCGCCTTGAAATATTCGTAATTTTTTGGTCCGATGATAGTCAATATCTAGACCGAAACTTGTAGCTTTTTAATAAAGAAAAATAGTTGTTTTTAACTATTTAATATTGTTTAGAAACTAGGCCAATTTACTTGGAAGAATTGTAATGAAACGGGACAAATAGCGTGTTGGGAATTTTTTATGTAAAATATTTTCAGAATTGCATGGTTAGGCTGGACTCCATCTAGGGAAAAATGTTCTTGGTGTCGATCATTCTGTTGATTGTTTGCTGTTTTTATTAACGGATGGTATAAATTAAAATTATTTTCTATTGTTGGTAATAATTTTTAGGGTAAAACAAAATCATACGAAAAATACTTATACTGATATTTTTCTTAAAAAGGGAAAAGTGTCACAAATATGAAATTATTATTTATGCGTTATGTGTAACGAACGTGTCACGCCTATTTCAGGCAATCACTTTTCTAATCCGACAATAAACAGAAAGAAACAACTTCCGCAGATAGATAACCTGTAAGCGTTAACGTAAGAAATGTGCTACAGTTTTTATATGACATCTTCGTTGTGTATTGAACTAATTTTATTTTTATTTTATTTATTTAATTTCGTCTTTTAGTCCAGTGATGGATGCTTCATGCTGTTGGAAGTTTAAGGCTGGGGAAGTGTTAGGCATCTTAATTTTGACATAATTGGGAATTATATTTTTACGAAGGCAATTTTGGTTAAAATATATGTTGGCGTTGCAAATACATATTTTCCTTTTTAAGGTTTCCGTACTGGTGGATGAGTGCTTGCCTGACCTTTACATTATAATCTTCAAAGTATTACATTTTGTGACACTCGACATATAAAAATTTTAACATATATTTGATTAAAAAATTTATCATAATAATATACAGACCTCCATATAAAAATACAATATATCGCACATATTCCTTTAGAAGTCTACACTGTTACTAATCGCACCAATCTTCATGGAGATACATTCACGCTATCCACAAACCATCCAGACTACACAAAACCTACAACTCCAACTATGATTTCCATGTTATGTTTTTTACATGTTCATATTAATCTTCATAATTTAGTGTGTTTTATTAACATTTAAATTTGAAAGAGGTCCTTCATTTTAAGGTGTTTTAAATTATATATTCAGTCTTTTAAGTCAAAGTCTAAAGAGAATCTTGGAAGAAGAAATTTGTAGCTATGTTCTAATTAAATGATCATATAATGAAGTTGTCTTAGATTATATTATACCGCTGTATTAATTATTAGTGTGTCATATTTCTCAACGTTCTGAGACCCGGTGAGATTTGCATCTTCTGTACTGTCTACTGTTCCACTGAGGATTTATTCATTTCGCCGTACATTGTATTCATATGCTTCTTA
>Ga0123352_10021549_pt1 | contig 10267 bp, 5 predicted proteins | sample TergutLab28metaG_FD_89700 | JGI IMG/M metagenome (GOLD analysis project Ga0123352, IMG submission 89700) | Labiotermes labralis P1 segment gut microbial communities from Petit-Saut dam, French Guiana - Lab288 P1 | ecosystem: Host-associated > Arthropoda: Insects > Digestive system > Gut ...
ACCGAGCGGCAGCCTGTGTTGCGGCCGGCGGTGGCATTTTCGAAAATCAGCTTTAAGCACCGATAAATTCAAATTAAAGGTAATTTCACGAAATTAACTTTACATTCGTACTTTAAATGTATCTTGTATTATGCTGGTTTATTATTTTGTTCCGTTTATTGTCAGTAATCGTTACCTCCTATTCTGAGTTTCAAACGGCCATAACTCCGTAACCGTCCAAAATCGGACACATGTTTATTTGAACTTTTTTGATCACAAAGACCTAGGAAATCACCTCCTGCAGTTATGCCCTAAAGTCGTGAAACACCCTGTATATATAATTGATATTTTTAGTAATTTACAGTTTTTCGATAATACATTAATTTTAAGTCGGGTCAGTAGTTATCAACTCTGGATATCAGTTTTCTGATGTTATACATTCATGAGCAGTCACTTCATTTGTTTTTGCAGAGTTGTCTATGTTGGTAGTGTATACAAATATTGGGCTTTACTGCATAATGATCTGTCCGAATTCGTCCTGTAATTATATTGGCAATATTGAGTTAAGAGGATATGAAAATATATCGGCAAATGAGACGTATTAACTATATTGGGTATAGGAAGGTACATACCTGAAATACCGTGCGATGTGTGCAATTACGGGCGGGGTAGTGTAGTGGAGCGTGTCCAACACGTTGGTTCATATACCTTTGTTACAGTAACTTCTTGAACATGGCCGGTGGGTGGCGAAACATGTACGAGTTTTTATATGTGTTACGTCTATTGTATGAAACAGTGCGTTTGTTGTAAGACATGACTGTACATACGCGCACGGTATAAGTAACATACAATTCACTACCGTGTCTCGTACAGGCGAAAACTTGTAAACCGATATCTCGTATACCGAATGATTGTTGTATTTTTATTTTCCCCCATGCATGCCACGTCCAGACCACCTGATTTTTACAAGGTAGCCGAAAGGTCGTGGGGCTAAATGAACGTCGACCTTCTACCACTAATTAAACACCGTTTATTAATACGATCGGACACGTTCTTTTGTCAGTCATTCTCCTAATGCATTGCATCATGTAGGAAGTAACAATATATAAGACGGGAAGACAGTAACTTAAAGGTCAAACTATATGGCTTGGTAGACATATTCCCATGCGGGTCGAAGAAATTGCGACCGTGACTTATGGTGCTGGAAACCTTTTGCAGAGAAAGATGTCTCAAAATAGTTATGAGGCTTGCTCCATATCTGTGAAGAAGTGGGAGGTTTTGTTTTGTTTTGTGTTTTCTCTAATGCATATGTGATTGATTTCTTACTCTGACTTTGAATTTCAGTGTTTACCACACGTACAGACAACTTTACCATTAAAAATCCCAGCACTTTTCTCAGATTGTTTTTATGCTTTTCTTTTGCTTGTCACCAGAGTCAGCAATTATTTTACAGACTGCATTAAACATACTATTCTATATAATGGAGAAACAGGCTGTCGTCAGTGTTGTGAAAACTGCGCTTTTGTTCAGAATAACTTTAGACTTGAAAGTATTAAGAAATTAAATTACATTTTCAGTAAAAAAAGACTTTTTAAAATCAAAGTCTTCATAACAATATTTAGGACTAAAATGGTTGATGTAACATAAATGTGCTGCTTAGGATACCGCACACGAGGAACATCGTGATTAGTACATGCGCCCTACTGTTATTAAGATGACTTTTGTAGGCTACGATGGATACGGGAATAAAATGGGAATTTTCGTGGAAGAGTCTCCTGAAAAACGTCTACTTGGAAGGTCGAGGAAGTTAAAGCATTACGAGGGCCCTGAAGGAAATGGGAGGCGGATTAGCCTGTATCCCAATTGCGCCCAAAGGCGGGTGTCGTGTTAACGGTACTGAACTTTCGGCTCTGCTAACAGAGATAGTTGCCAGCTACACGTTTTGCCTGTGATCAGATGTAAGGATCATGATGAATAACAATTTCGGAAAGATTTTGAAAGGATACAATAATGGCAAATATACGGCTCTACCGTTTTTATATACTGGCGTACCGACGGTATCGTACTAAGGGGAAGAGGACCTTCAATTTGGAAAGGTGCTACCCGGCGGTAATTAGAACTAAGCACCAGACGGAAGTAAATGGTCAGCTTCATGCCTAGTTAACTCCTTGGGGGAAGGGGGGGGGGGGTGAGAGTGCTATTCTGCACTCATGGGGTAGTAGGCTGGAAGGAATTCTAGAGCCGTCCTGAGCTGGACAGGTTGGTGAAGAAATTAATCCAAATACCCTTACTTTAAAAAGGAACTTTGCTAACCGATGGGCCTTCAAAACCGATTAACGAAATCGTGTTGTGTTAAAATCACTACAGTTAATCACTGCAACCAAAGTAAATGAACCTTCTTTAATAACGCAGCAAAATGTTAGGGTTTCCGGGTACAAGACGCGATTCCGATACGTTGTAAGGCCTGAAATGTATCGAGACAATGTTCAACACTTCAGTGCCTACCGCAACAGAACACAGCCCATCTCCAATACAAGGCCGTATGCGGAAATACTGGCCGTTTCGTGCGAGAATCACAAGATATATACAAATACACATTCTGTACGCAAGTGTACAGTTTATTACTGTTACAGCCTATGGTATATCCTACATTGTTCCCAGGGCGATTAAAATGTTAAATGTTGGTAAAATTTCATAAAATTAAAAAGGGCTATATCGTTGTAAATATTTACCAATACCAGACCATTTATTTTCTTCCGAAAGGTTTGGAAGAAACTAGTGTATTTAAAGAACTCATTCTCAACATTCGACCGAAGAAAATTTAGAACATTAAGCATTGCACTGGGGCTGTGAAATCGTAGAAAATGCAATCACTTACGATACATCGGTGTTGCCAATCATTAAGGTACATTGTATAAATCGGTTCTGAAGAATTCTCTCGATGGTAAATACAATCAGAATTGACCATGTTGATTAAAACCTTCCATGCAGTTGAATACATATATTTATATTATTTATCAAATCTCTCCTACATGTTTCGGCACAAACTGCAACATCCTCAGGGTGAACTCTTGTCACTTGCTAAAACTATCTGCTTATTGTAATGTTGTCACATTGGTTACAAAGCATAAGATAATCGTATATAACGTTGTAAAACCCATCCACGATATACCGTATGCTTTGTAAGCAACGTAACAACATTACAATAAGCAGATAGTTTTAAGCAAGTGACAAGAGTTCTCCCTGAGGATGGTGCAATATGCGCCGAAACATGTATTAGACATTCGATAAATAATATGTGTGAATGTAGTGTGAAGGTAGTGGGTACATTAAAGATATAAATTCTACACAAAAATGCACGGAATGGAAAGTGTTTGTCTACTAGAACTAATCGTTTCAGATAAGAACAGGATTACGTACTTGATTTCTCCGTTTCGTCCATCTTCTAGTTACAACAGGAGAAAAATGTTCCAGAAACTAGTTCCCTTTCCGTCCTACTGTAGGAGGGTGTTGAGGTATCCAGTCAGATGGGTCCGACAGCAAGACCTATTCTCAGGGACCAGACAAAGTTTCTGATACTATTATTTCTGTGGAGTAAAGGACGGTAGACACAATCGAGAAACTATTTAACCCTGAATAAACGTTAACACTATGGCGGAGGGTAAATAAATTTGCCAGTACTAGACAAAAGCCGAACACTTAGAACAAACCTGTTCTCGTGATCCACTGCTAATGAGGTACTTCGGGTGACCAGCGAATAAACCCGAGGTCAGTACATAAATTACAAACGAAGCGGATTTTAATAACATGGAAAGTAAAAGATTTGTTTCTTACATACGACAGTATTTTGTGTTGTAGAGCATGAAATAAAAATTACTAAAATGAACAGCGAAAACGCCTGTTGGGATATAAATAGCAAGCCACATGATTGTCAACGATACATCTGGACATGGACTATCTTGCCTCAGTATGTGGTAAGGTTAACCAAGACTCACCCATCTCAAAAACAGTAGCCAGACACCAGACCAGCAAATGTAACTAGTCTTAGAATTCCTGCTGAAAGTTTAGATTTGACGCTGGGGCAAGCATCGATTCTTGTAGCACCGTATGTTCCTTTACTAAGCACAATTCATGAGACGAAAGTACCATTTTTTATGTCTTTACCTACGAATTTGCCTCAAGCTACAACACTTACGACGTGCATTCATTCGAAAGAATCGAAATTCGAAAATCGGTTGAGATACAAACTATTATGATCGAGGTTCTTTGTGGTTTTTCTCAGCCCCTCCAGGCGATTGCAGGAATGGTGTCTTAAATTAGATCAATACCGTTGTGAGCAACAACACTTCTTCCATTTCATAATTCATTTGTATCTAATCATTCGCCGCTACAGCCTTAAATAAATTAACGACAAATCGATAATAAACAAACCAACAAGTAAACACAATGTCGTCTGAAGTATATCTGCCCTGTCCAATTTGACCCTGCGAGCGCACAACAAGCCGGTGTCGAGACAGCGACACGCCACGTGAATCGCAGCAACGCTGACCACACAGGTTCCACTCGCGAAACACACACTTACCTTGCTTCATCCGTCACCAAATGTTCCAGCATCTGAATTTTTAGCATGGCCGCCTGGTAATCCTTCTTGCACTGTAATCACAACACCTCATACAAATCCCCACAACACGCAATGACACTACCAACAGACTGCGCACTCCTTCCAACCATCGCCCTCCGCTGCTCACTAGCTCACTGGCCTGTTTATCCGGCGTGACTACAGCGCTCTCGTATGTTGACGGTGCCACGAGAAAACGCATATAAAACATACACGAACTCACGTAACGCGTTCACAGTTCCCTTAATATCCTCCCCCACTCTCCATAAACTGACTTTAGCCAGGGGAACAAAAAGTAGATTGAAGGCCGACATTAATAAATCACAACACATACCCCATTATACCGCACTCTGTTCTCGCCATTCATGATACGAGGGGACCAGAGGAAATTACAATTTTTATGAAATATGGGCCACACATAAAACACCTACATGCCAACTGAACAACAGTGGTTCTCCAAACAAGGATATGTGACATGAGCTCACTGACACTCAGCAAGCAACTGGCTAAAGGCTAATTCCGGAAAAGGATTTCTCTCTTTGCCATAGAATGCTTACCGGCTCTGGCACTTGACCCGTCTCTTATCCAACGGGTGCTGGGGTCTCTTTCTTAAAAGGGAATGCGGCCGGAGTATGAGGCTACAACCACCTCAACCTAGGGCAGAGGTAAAGAATGTTTGGAGCAACAACTCCATTCCCCACGCGTCTTCATGGTGTGGTGTTTCAGGGCTCATCAACATGTATATGACCGTGCTCCTATCATGCTGTGTTGCTGCAAATTCACAGATAACTAAGTCCACGGAGCACAGACCCTCTTTAGAAACAAACAGTTCCTTAGCTAGTCACAATATGTTTGCATTTACATGGAACGCGCAGATTCATTACCGTATTCACAAGACCCCGCCATGTGGCCCTGTCCTGAGCCAGAAGAATCCAGTCTACGCCTTCAACGTACATCTTTAGGAACCATTTTAATATTATCCTCCCATTTACGCCAATGACTTCAAACAGAAATAATTCATTCGGGGTTTGTAAGTGTATGCTTTTCTCTTATCACCCACAGTTGCTACGTGCTTCCGCACTTTCAGGCAGAGAGCCTGTTGCCTTCAAAGATTACTTTCTTATCTGCACACAACTCCTTGCTGATAACACTTCACAGATTAAGACTCTGTAAAAGGCCATCCTTTTATAAAGTTCTGTGTAAAAGAACAACAGGTTAGCATTTTTTGTATATTTTGTACGTTTCATTTCATTGTTATGGTTCCAGTACCCTTAGATCTGTTACTGTATTTTATATCTGAGGTGCATGTTTGTTGTTTCTCACGTGTGATTCGTGATGATTTGTTTGTTATAGTTTGGTTAATTATTGTCTGGATTAGTGTCTTCACCTGAAGACGAGAGCAGTCTGTTTTCGAAACGTTGTGAATGTTTGTGTTCACTGATAATGAAAAAAAGTCCTAGTGCATATTAGTAACTTTTCTTTTTACGGTTTAAGAGCCAAAACTTCTCAGATATCAGACGTCTACGGCTCGCATCGAATGAAATCGTTGGCAGTGGGTTGTCAACACCTGCCTAAATCATAGTTCTTAATTGTTAAGAGCACTGTTTCTATTAATCGTTAAATAACGTCGGATGATATGCAGAGACCGTGACACAGTAGTCCATGAAAAGGTAAGGATTTGGAAAGAAGGAGTGCTCTCCAGGGCTGGACTAAGAGGCGGATCACCCGGGCAGCTGTCTGGGGCGCCAAATTACAAGGGGGGCTAAGACGTCACTGGAATAATCGAAAGTATGGTGCTGTTAAAACCAAGTATCCACACGTGAGAAAAAAAGTCTCCGAAAATCCTCCGCCATTTGGGCAACGCCCTCAAAAAGGTTCGACAGCTCTGTTGAGCGAAAAAAGTTTGAAGAATATCGGTTTGAAGGAATGCCAAATTATTAGCCTGCCCGGGGTGCGAAATCATGAAACTTCCCGGGGCGTACAGATGTCTCGGGTAGGTTTCCTCAACTCACAGGAAGAGACTGGAAACACTCACGACAAATTCGTACCTCTCTCAGGATAGCCAGTAACCCGGTAGGCACTGGAGACATCGCGACGAGCAGTTTTGAAAACAAACCTACTCCTTGTTGATACTCGATATCCCCACTTCAAAACAACGCTGGTGAGAGGTGTCGAAACTTCAAAACAACAATGAAAAGCTTAAGGCGTCTACCTGCAGAATAGCAAGACAAGCGTAAGCGTCGGGGGAAACACACACACACAGACAGACAGACGAGCGCTGACAAACATCTAATTCGAGAGACGACGGATGGAGACCGTGCGGCCACCGCCATCGACAGATGTTATAATACGTTCTGCTACTGGATGCCTTCACCTAACACTGAGACAAAACAGCCGCATCTGTCCGTCGCAGCAGCACATCTCTCTGGTATTACAAATATCCCTTGCTGGCTCAGAATAGGAAAAATCCTACAAACACAGTAACGAAACTTCGAGTTCCACAAAATGTGAGAAATCTTCGGACAAGTTCGGGACATATTAGCTTTTCAAGAAAGACTCTGCCCCAAGGAGTTAGTTTTGCCACTCATATTCCACATCAGAAGTTAGTCTGACTTAATCTGAATAAATCGCAGACCAGAGCAAAAATATGGAGCTGGTTTTCAGCTACACATTATTTCAACATAAATGTCACTTCAACTGAAGCACATAGGCAATAAATAAATAAATACATAAATAAATAAGGACAGAGCGCACACTTCACTTTGATTGCAACCGCGCTTCTGCTGTTGTTTTATTGTTTTCAAGTTTCTAAAATTGCAAGGGACGCTTCTGTCGAGGCGTGATATAACAACATAAATTGAGTTTCAAGGTCGAAAGCTTGTGATTAATTTGCTTTGAGTTTCAAGGTCGAAAGACCGTGATTAATTTGCTATTACTTTCCAGTTTCATTACGTAACTTTCACTGAAATAACACTGTTCTAATGCCAGCAATCATTAAGCCTTAATTGCTGTTGCGTGCAAATGTTTGCACATTTGCATCATCATTCCGCCAAAAACTCCTGTGTAAAGTTACCACACTAACTGCTATAGCCGTGTTTATCAGTCACTGGTTCGAGTACTCGTAATGGTTCGAAGGTTAGGCCACAATTCGCCGAATGTGCGCGCATGCGCACACACAAACATTTCATTATGTCCGTAAGTTTTTTTTTTAAATTTGCAAATTACTTCACCCTTTTCAACCTCCTAAGCAAATCTTATCAACTGTCACTAATGTTCTACTATCTGGGTGCTTATAGCAGCAGTGAAAGCGCACAGCTGCCATAAGGTTTCGGTTCGTCTACGCAAAGACAAGCACAATCTACAGGTGAAGTTTCTCCCATACTTGCTTAACTCTTCAGTGACGCCGGAATTGAAATTCCAACTACTACCCAGGACGAAGAGGCGTTAAATTTCAAGTCTCCTTAAGTACATTCAGGAAGGTACGGTGCACCGAAGCCGGCACGTTCTAAAGGCCCGTACAAAACACCAAGGCCGAAATTGAAGTGGGAAACACCTTGCCATCAAGGCATAAGGTTGTGGTGTTATAACTTCATGTATTCGTAGCCTCGACAGCAAACAAGTTTAAACTCCTGTCGCTTTGCCTCCCTACAATTAGGCAAAGTGTCCACGGAACTTAGCTTTTGGAATGGCCAACTTAAGAAGGACCGCAACACCATTCAAACGCCGGCTTAACTAAGAAGGCTAAATACGAAGTCTAAACTTATATTCGAATCCTCAAGCTGCGCTTCCAAGTTCAGCTAAAACGTTAGCTTGGTGTCGCAGAAATCTCAGCTCAGAACAAATCAGGGTATTCCGTCTCTTAAAATTGGGACTGCAGGACCTGTCAAAGATCCACGCAATAATTTGCAGGTCTGCATAACACCAGCCAATGAAAATTCTGGTCAGAACGGACACCACAAAACTGTCGGAACTGAAGGACGAGGTCTACTGCAGGGCAGCGGGGCAATATTTCTCACACCATAACCTCTGCCCGCTAACAGTCCTAAGCAAATAAACAAATAAAACTAGTGGTGTGTGTGTCTGTGTGTGTGTGTGTGTGTGTGTGACTGCGTTAATAAATATACCGTACTTATGAGATCTAAGTTAACTGTCTATCAAGAAGGGTCCAACGGAGCCCTTGAAAATGGTAGACGCATCGAGCTTCCGACGCCGTATTTAGGACAGCAATAAGTGCTTTACGAATCCCTTCAATGAATTTGTGTTCTAATAAAATAACGCCTCCTAGTGATGTTAGCATCTTCGTTTAAACAGCCTCCATTCTTCTGACTGTCAAGCAGTCCGTAGTTACATTCTTATAATAAAACCAAATAGAAGCACTAATTTCGCAAATTTATTTTTGGATTAAAACTCTACATGTTTCGGACAGTTCCTCTGTCCATCATCAGGAGTTTTTTTCACTTTACACACAGCAAAGGTATATGTCATACAGGTTTGCTGACAGATTGAAGTTTGATGACAGCAAGCTGTCAGCAAACCTGTATGACATATACCACTGCTGTGTGTAAAGTGAAAAAACTCCTGATGATGGACAGAGGAACTGTCTGAAACATGTAGAGTTTTAATACAAAAATAAATTTGAGAAATTAGTGCATCTAGTTGGTTTTATTATAAGAATTTATCACGATGCACGGTCACCTGAACGTCAAATCCGTATTTCTAATTTACAAAATGGCGCTTTAATGGCTGTAGTTCCACAGACTGTTACGTACGTTCTTACTTAATTGAAGAGTGAAATCAATTTAAATTACAAACAAAAGTACACATCAGCTTCTGGCTTATGTCAATGATGTTAATATACTGGGAGGAAGCATACATACTCTAAAGGAAAATGCAGAAGCTCTAGTAGCTGCTACTAGGGAGATTGGACTGGAAGTAAGTGCTGATAAAACTAAGTACATGGTCATGTCTCGAGATCAGAATGCAGGACGAATTCATAGTGTGAGGACTGATAATAGTACCTTCGAGAGGGTGGAAGAGTTTAAATATTTGGGAACAACTTTAACAAATCCAAATTCTATTGCGGAAGAAATTAAGAGCAGATTGAGGTAAGGAAATGTTTGCTATCATTCGGTGTAGAAACTTTTGTCTTCCAGGTTGCTATCCAAAAATTTAAAGATCAAGATATATAGAACTATAATTTTGCCTGTTGTTTTGTATGGGCGTGAAACATGGTCGTTGACATTGCGGGAGGAAAGGAAGCTGAGGGTGTTTGAGAACATGGTGTTGAGGAGAATATTTGGACCTAGGATGGACGAGGTAACGGGGGAATGGAGAAGATTGCATAACGAGGAGCTAAATGATTTGTACTCCTCACCCAATATTGTGCGGGTGATAAAATCGAGAAGAATGAGATGGGCTTGACATGTGGCACGTATGGGTGAGAGAGGGGTGTATAGGGTCTTGGCGGGGAAACAGGTGGGAAGGAGACCACTGGGGAGACCCAGGCGTAGATGGGTGGATAATATTAGGATGGATCTCCAGGAGGTAAGATGTAGGTATATGGACTGGATTGGGCTGGCCCAGGATAGAGACAGGTGGCGGACGCTTGTGAGTGCGGTAATGAACCTTCGGGTTCCGTGAAATGCGGGGAATTTCTTGACTAGCTGCAAA